>Ga0265327_10000804_pt1 | contig 47927 bp, 48 predicted proteins | sample 41621metaG_FD_202089 | JGI IMG/M metagenome (GOLD analysis project Ga0265327, IMG submission 202089) | Rhizosphere microbial communities from Carex aquatilis grown in University of Washington, Seatle, WA, United States - 4-16-21 metaG | ecosystem: Host-associated > Plants > Roots > Rhizosphere... | reverse complement strand
CCTTTGTAAGAGGTAGGCTGATATGGCTCGTTCTCTTAAAAAGGGTCCTTTCATTGACCACCACTTGGCCGCCAAGGTCGAGAAGGCTGTGGCAACCAAGGACAAAAAGCCCATCAAGACCTGGTCGCGTCGTTCGACCATCCTGCCTGAGTTCATTGGCCTGACGATTGCTGTGCACAACGGCAAGCAGCACGTGCCCGTGTACATCCAGGATCAGATGGTTGGCCACAAGCTCGGCGAGTTCGCCCTGACCCGTACGTTCAAGGGTCACCCAGGCGACAAGAAAGCCAAGAAATAAGGAGCAGCGACGATGGAAACCAAAGCAATCGTTCGCGGTGTTCGCCTCTCTTGTGACAAGGGTCGTCTGGTTGCAGACATGATCCGTGGCAAGAAGGTCGACCAAGCCCTGAACATCCTGGAATTCACCCAGAAGAAGGCCGCTGGCATCATCAAGAAGGCTCTGGAGTCGGCAATCGCCAACGCCGAGCACAACGACGGTGCTGACATCGATGAACTGAAGGTCAAGACCATTTATGTGGAGCAAGGCACCACGTTGAAGCGTTTCACCGCCCGAGCCAAGGGCCGTGGTAACCGCATCAGCAAGCCGACTTGCCACATCTATGTGACCGTGGGCAACTAAGCAGAGGCTGACTATGGGACAAAAAATCCACCCAACCGGCTTCCGCCTGGCCGTCACCCGCAATTGGGCATCGCGTTGGTACGCTACCAACCGTCAATTTGCCTCGATGCTGGCTGAAGACCTGGAAGTCCGTGAATTCCTGAAGAAGAAGCTCAAGAACGCGGCCGTGTCGCGCATCTTGATCGAGCGTCCCGCCAAGAGCGCACGCATCACCATTTTCTCGGCTCGTCCGGGCGTGGTGATCGGCAAGAAGGGCGAAGACATCGAAAACCTGAAGCTCGAACTGGCCAAGCGCCTGAACGTGCCGGTCTCGGTGAACATCGAAGAAGTGCGCAAGCCTGAAGTCGATGCTCAACTGATCGCCGACTCGATCACGCAGCAGCTGGAAAAGCGCATCATGTTCCGCCGCGCCATGAAGCGCGCGATGCAGAACGCCATGCGTCTGGGCGCTCAGGGCATCAAGATCATGTCGTCGGGTCGTCTGAACGGCATCGAAATCGCCCGTACCGAGTGGTACCGTGAAGGCCGCGTGCCTCTCCACACCCTGCGTGCGGACATCGACTATGGCTTCTCCGAAGCTCACACCACCTACGGTGTGATCGGCGTGAAGGTCTGGGTCTACCGTGGTGACCGTCTGGCCAATGGCGAAGCCCCTGTGCTCAAGGGCGACGACAGCCAAGACGACCGCCGCAACCGTCGTGGTCCTCGTAACGACCGTCCTGGTGGCGATCGTCGCCCTGGTGGCCGTGGCGGCCCTGGCCGTGGTGCCCCGCGTGCTGATGGCGCGCCGGCTGATGGCAGCGACAAGCCTGCCGTGGCCGCTGGTGCTGGTGAGGCCAAGCGTGTTCGCAAGGCTGCACCTGCTGCCGAGGCGAAAGGAGAATAAACATGTTGCAACCTAATCGTCGCAAGTTCCGCAAGGAGCACAAGGGCCGTAACACGGGTGTCGCCACCCGCGGTGCTGATGTGTCCTTTGGTGATTTCGGCCTGAAGGCGACCGAGCGCGGCCGTATCACGGCTCGCCAGATCGAAGCCGCACGTCGTGCGATTTCGCGTCACATCAAGCGTGGCGGTCGGATCTTCATCCGCATCTTCCCGGACAAGCCCATTTCGAACAAGCCCGCCGAAGTCCGTATGGGTAACGGTAAGGGTAACGTTGAGTACTACGTGGCTGAAATCCAGCCCGGCAAGGTGCTCTACGAAATCCAGGGCGTGCCCGAAGAACTCGCTCGCGAGGCGTTCACGCTGGCCGCTGCCAAGCTGCCACTGAGCACCACGTTCGTTGGCCGCCAGTTCGGCATCTAATCTAGGCGTAAGGAGAAAGTTATGGCGAAAGCCTCTGAACTGCGCGCCAAGGATGTGGCCGCACTGGAAACCGAAATCAAGGACTTGCTGAAGTCGCACTTCAACCTGCGTATGCAGCGTGCTACCCAGCAGCTCAATGACCACTCGGCTCTGAAGAAGACTCGTCGCGAAATCGCTCGCGCCAAGACGATTCTGAGCGAGAAGAAAGGAGCCGCCCAATGACGGGAGCTCAAACCAAAGTGACCCGTACCCTCGTGGGTAAGGTTGTCAGCGACGCTCGCGCCAAGACCGTGACCGTGCTGGTCGAGCGTCGTGTCAAGCACGAGCTCTACGGCAAGATCGTGGCCAAGTCGCGCAAGTACCATGCTCATGACGAGAACAACGAGTTCAAGTTGGGTGACGTGGTCGAGATCACCGAAAGCCGTCCGCTGTCCAAGACCAAGAACTGGGTTGTGTCCCGTCTGGTCGAGAAGGCCCAAGGCGTCTGATCTGTCTTTGCTGACAATCTAGGCGGTTCGCATCGCCACAAGGCCACCGGGGAGTAATCCTGGGTGGCTGCAAGCAAAACCGGCTTGCCAGTCATACTGGCGGCCGGTTTTTTCATTTGTGTTTTGATTTCAGGAGACGAACATGATCAAGGTTGGTGACAAGCTGCCCGCGGGCACGCTGTTCGAGTACATCGAGGTGGAAGGCGAAGGCTGCAGCCTGGGGCCCAATGCCTTTGACATCACCAAGTCCACGGCGGGCAAGACCATTGCCCTGTTCGGTTTGCCTGGCGCTTTCACGCCCACTTGCTCGGCTCAGCATGCGCCTGGCTATATCGCGCAGGCGGACGCATTCAAGGCGGCCGGTGTGGACGAGATCTGGTGTGTGTCGGTGAACGACGCCTTCGTGATGGGCGCCTGGGGCCGTGACCTCAAGGCCGCCGGCAAGATCCGCATGATGGCCGATGGCAGTGCCGACTTTGCCAAGGCCACCGGCCTGACGCTGGACCTGACGGCCAAAGGCATGGGCCTGCGCTCCGCCCGTTTCAGCATGCTGGTCAAGGACGGCGTGGTGCAGGCCTTGAACGTGGAAGAGGGTGGCGGCTACAAGGTGAGCGACGCCGAGACCCTGCTGGCTCAGGCCCGCAAGCTGAAGGCCTGATCAGGCGCCGAAGCAGCCGGTGATGCCAACAGGGAGACGGTGCCCCGGTGGCATCGTCTTTTTTGTTTTGGAGGGGCGGCGGTGGCTCAGCGTGGCGCGCCAGCCCGCGCGTTGACCTCGGCCTCGACATCCTTGCGCAAGCCCAGCAGGAAGCCGGCTTCGGCGGCGATGAACAAGGGCCCGATCAGCAGACCGATGAGGTCATCGACAAAGGCGGGCTTGCGGCCTTCGAAGTAGTGGCCCACGAACTGGATGACCCAACCCAGCAGGAACAGGCCCACGCCCATGCCCAGCCAGGCACCGGTGGTCCAGGCAGCCATGGCCTGTGCGCCCGCCAGGCAGGCCCAGAGGTAGGCACCCAGCACCACGCCGTAGCGCACGTCGAGCTTGAGGTAGTAGAGCGTGATCAGGACCGAGATCACGGCGCCCGGTGTCAGCCAGGGCAACTCGGCCGAGAGCGTGGGCCGCGACAGCAGGATGCAGATGGACGCCACGATCATCGGGATGCCGATGAAGTGGGTGACGATGTTGCGCCGGTCGCGGTGGTAGGTCGCGTACTGGGTGAGCTGGTCCGTGAGGGTCTTCATGTCAACGCAGGGTGTCTGAACTGATCCGCATGCTAGCGGGGCGCGCGCGGGCAAGGTGTCACATACCGGACGATTGGCGGGCGATTGATGCGCGATTGCGTGTAAACCAGGCGATCGGGCCGATCGATGCAGATCAAGCCATGCCGCAAGCAACCGTGCTACATTAACAATCATGAATCGCGCTCGCTTTTACTTTTGGTACTTTTACTTCTCGCCCGTAACCGGCGCAGGAGTGGCCAACGCATAAGCGAACCACGCCAAATCCTGAAAACCGCCGGTCTACCCCGGCGGTTTTTTTTCGACTCCGACTTTCGTCCGCCACATCGCCCCAAGAGGAAGCACCATGAACGCCAAATCCAGTGCCGCTGAAGGCTGGGTACCCCCCGCCGACAAGACATCGCAGACCGACGATCAACGCATCAAGAACGTCACGCCGCTGCCGCCGCCCGAGCACTTGATCCGCTTCTTCCCGATCCGTGGCACGCCAGTAGAGACCCTGGTGGCGCACACGCGCAAGGCGATCAGCAAGATCGTGCATGGCAAGGACGACCGCATGCTGGTCATCATCGGCCCCTGCTCGATCCATGACCCGGCCGCTGCCGTTGAATACGCGAGCAAGTTGCGTGTGCTGCGCGAGCAGTACGCCGACACGCTGGAAGTGGTCATGCGCGTGTACTTCGAAAAGCCCCGCACGACCGTGGGCTGGAAGGGCCTGATCAACGACCCGTACATGGATGAGAGCTTCAAGATCGACGAAGGCCTGCGCATGGCCCGTCATCTGCTGCTGGAGATCAACCGCCTGGGCGTGCCCGCTGCCAGCGAGTTCCTGGACGTGGTGTCGCCTCAGTACATCGGTGACCTGATCAGCTGGGGTGCCATTGGGGCCCGCACCACTGAAAGCCAGGTTCACCGTGAACTGGCCTCCGGCCTGAGCGCGCCGATCGGCTTCAAGAACGGCACGGACGGCAACATCAAGATCGCCACGGACGCCATCCAGGCTGCCGCGCGCCCGCACCATTTCCTGTCGGTGCACAAGAATGGCCAGGTGGCCATCGTCGAGACGGCCGGCAACCCCGACTGCCACGTGATCCTGCGCGGTGGCAAGGCCCCGAACTATGACGCGGACAGCGTGGCCGCGGCCTGCAAGGATCTGGAGGCGGCCAAGCTGCATCCTTCGCTGATGGTGGACTTCTCGCACGCCAACAGCTCCAAACAACACGAGCGTCAGGTGGTGGTGGCCAAGGACATCGCCGGGCAGGTGTCGGGTGGCTCGAACAAGGTCTTCGGCGTGATGGTGGAAAGCCACCTGTGCGCGGGCGCCCAGAAGTTCACGCCAGGCAAGGATGACCCCGCCAAGCTGGTCTACGGCCAGAGCATCACGGACGCGTGCATCGGCTGGGATGACTCGGCCGAGGTGCTGAAGATCCTGTCGGATGCGGTGAAGGCGCGTCGCGCGCGCTGATATCACCCTTAAGAGGGGAATGAGGGCCGATCCTGAGTGATCGGCCTTTTTTATGGGCGCCGAAGCGCGATACTGCCAGAGCCTGCCTGCCCTGAATCCATGAGCGCCCTGCATCCCCATTTCCTGCTGGTTGATGACCACGCCCTGTTCCGCACGGGGCTGGGCTTGATGTTGTCGGAGCACTGGCCCCAGGCCCGGGTGACGCAGGCCGTGACCCTGACGCAGGCGCTCGAGATCCTGGGGCGCGAAACACCGGATCTGATCCTGCTGGACGTGCACCTGCCCGATGGCCACGGCCTGGCGGACTTGCCTGCTTTGCGGGCGAAGGCGCGGGCCTGTCCGGTGCTGATGATGTCGGCCGAAGTCAATGGCCAACAGATCCTGCAGGCGCGGGCTGCCGGGGCCACAGGCTTTTTGCCCAAGGTGGCATCGGCCGCCGAGGTGGTTGCCGCCGTGCGTTCGGCCTTGGCGGGGCAGCCTACCTACGCGGCCGTGCCCTACGTGGTGCTGACCCAGGCCAGCGCGCCGCAGACCCAGATGGCACCCGCGGTGATGCAGGTGGCCGAAGCCGAGCCACACTTGTCTGCACGCCAGTTGCTGATCCTGGGCTACCTGGGGCGGGGCACGCCCAACAAGGCCATCGCCCGCCAGATGGGCATGAACGAGAACGAGGTGCGCGCCGAAGTGTCCTGGCTCACGGAATGGCTGGGTGCCAGCAGCCGCGAACAGGCCCACGCGGTGGCCGTGGCCAGAGGCTTGTTGCAGCCATGAGCGTGCGAACGCTCCTGACGCGGGCCTGGCGCTTCGACAGCCCGCGCGTGCTGTCTGCGCAGATGACGCTGCTGGATCGCAACCTGCCTTACGCTTTCGTGATCTCGGCGTTCGTGGCTTTGCTGACGGCGTGGATTGGCAGCCGCACGGTGCATGTGGCCGGCACGTGGACCTGGGCCGGTGGCACCACGGCGATGACCTTGCTGTGCCTGTCGGTGCGGCATGCCTTGCCACTGCCCACGGACGTGGCGCGCGTGGCGGTGTATGCCCACGTCGTGCGCCTGATGGCGGGAATGCAGGGCCTGTGCTGGGGGGCGATGGGCGTGCTGTGGCTGGACAAGGCCAACCCCATGTCGATTGCCATCGTGCTGGGCATCACGGCGGGCATGAACTCGGGCGGGCTGGCGGTGTTCGCGCCGTCCTGGCCTGTGGCCTTCACCTACTGGGTGGCCAATATCGCGCCGGTCATGACCGTGTTGCTGCGCTCCAGCGACGAGTTCAGCTTCATGATGGGCCTGGCCGTGTCGCTCTACCTGCTGGCCATGACGGTGTTCTCCTACTTCGCGGCGCGCGGGGCCTTGCGGGCCATCGAGCTGGGTTTTGAAAACGAGGGGCTGGTCAGGCGCTTGCGCGATCAGACGCAGCGTGCGCTGGAGGCGCGGCAGGTGGCCGAAGTGGCCCTGGCCGAAGCCGAGGATGCCAACCGGGCCAAGACGGTGTTCCTGGCGTCAGCCAGTCATGACCTGCGCCAACCCTTGCATGCCATGGGCCTGTTCCTCAATGCCCTGGCGCGTGCAGACCTCAATGAGCGGCAGCAGGCGTTGCTGCAGCAGGCCCTGGCATCGGCACAGGCCACAGGCGAAATGCTCAACACCTTGATGGACTTTTCCAAGGTGGATGCGGGCGTGGTCAAGCCGCAGATGCAGCCCTTTGCCCTGCAGCCGATGTTCCGCAAGCTGGAGCGGGAGATGGCGCCGCTGGCCGAGGACAAGGGCCTGGCCTTTCGCATGCGGGACACCTCGGTGATCCTGCACGCCGACCCGGCGCTGGTGGAGATGATCCTGCGCAATCTGGTGCTCAACGCCATCCGTTACACCGAGCGCGGGGCCTTGTTGCTGGCGTGCCGGCGCCGCGGGGCGAGAGCCTGGCTGGAGGTCTGGGATACGGGCGTCGGCATCCCGGCAGATCAGCACGAGGCGATCTTTCGGGAGTTCCATCAACTGGGTAATCCGGAGCGGGACCGTCGCAAGGGGCTGGGCCTGGGCCTGGCCATCGTGCAAGGGCTGGCCAGGGCCATGAGCGTGGACATCACGCTGCGTTCCGAGCCTGGTCGGGGCTCGGTGTTTCGCCTGGCCTTGCCGGTCAGCAAGTCACCCTGGCAACCCTCTGCGGATGTGGCGGCCACGGACGAGCCTGATCTCAGTGGCTTGCGGGTGCTGTTGATTGACGATGACGAGACGGTGCGCTCGGCCATGTGCGATCTGCTGGCCACCTGGGGGTGCTGGTGCGAAGCCGCGGCCTCCGATGAGGATGCGCTGCGCATTCTGGAGCGCTTCGAGCCCGATGTGGTCCTGGCGGATTACCGCCTGCGCAGCCACCGCACCGGGCTGCAGGCTGTCCAGGCTGTGCGCGAGCGCATGGGGCGCGTGGTGCCCTCGGCCATCATCACGGGGGACACGGCGCCCGAGCGCCTGCGCGAGGCGCATGCCAGCGGCCTGCCCTTGCTGCACAAACCCGTGCCGGCCGATAGCCTGCAGTCGGTGTTGTTCAGCCTGTGGCGCGAGGCGGCGCCTCCGGCGTCGGCCGCGTTTGCATCAACAGCAGGCTGAGTGCCAGCACGGCCAGCCAACTGCCCTGGCCGCCCACGCCGAAGTGGTCGAAAACCCAGCCACTGACCAGGGGCCCCAAGGCGCCACCGGCCGTGTAGCCGGCGATCATGGCCGAGGTGCCCGCCAGGGCCGATGTGTCGGCGAAGTCATGGGCCACGCGGATCATGCTGAGCGTGTAGAGCGCACCACCGATGCCGCCCCAGGCCGCAGCGCAGACCCAGATCAGCGTGGGCCAGGTCGAGGCCTGCACAAAAGCGACCGCGCTCAACACCAGCACGCCGGCCCCCAGCGCAAACAGGCGCCGGGCGGGCAGGTGGTCGGCCAGCCAACCGGTGGGGTATTGAAAGATGAAGCTGCCCATGCCCAACGCACCTGCAATCGAGGTGGCCGCGGCCAGGTTCATGCCGATCTGTGAGCCATAGGCCGTGGTGATGGAGCCCAGGCCCACCTCGAACACGCCGCCCACCACGGCCGCCCAGGCCAGGCCGGGCCGAAAGCGCCAGGCGCTCAGGAGGCTCATGGGCTCGTGGTCATCGTGCATGGCCTTGAGGTGGGTGACGGCGGGTGTCAGCGTGATCAGCAGGCCCAGGGCCAGGCCCCCGGCGGCGATGGCGTTGGCCTCCATCGGCCCGATGCGCAACAGGCCAGGCAGCATGGGCCCCAGGGCCATGCCTGCACCGAGCAAGGCCTGGTACAGGCCGGTCAGGCGGCCGCGGTGGCTGGGCGGCACGTTGTGCGCAATCAGGGCCTCGGTGGCGTTCCAGGCGGCGGCGGCGCCCATGCCGGCCATGAGCCCCAGGCCGCACCAGATGCGGTAGTCGTCGGTGAGCAGGTAGCCCAGACAGGAGACGAGCTCCAGCAGCAGGCCGGCACGGTAGGCCTGGCCCACGCCCACGCGGGCAAACAGTTGCGGCACCAGCGGTACCAGCGCGGCCACGCTGATGAAGGGCAGCATGGCGAACAGGCCGATGGCGGTGCTGCTGGCCCCGGCGGTCTGCAGGCGCACGGCCAGGACCGGGTTGAGCAGGCTGTAGCTCAGCACCACCAGGGTGGTGCCCAGCATCACGCGCAGCAGGCCGGGTGGCAGCTTCGATGCAGCGGCGGTGTTCAGGTCAACCACCCTCGCTTGTAGAAGTACCACATGGGCACGATCGCGCTGGCCACCATCAGGGCCACGGTGTAGGGGTAGCTCCAGTCGCCCAGCCAGAGCAACTCGGGGAACTTGAGGTTCATGCCGTACACGCTGGCCACCAGCGTAGGTGGCAGTAAGGCCACCGAGGCCACCGAGAAGATCTTGATGATCTTGTTCTGGTTGATGTTGATGAAACCGACCGTGGCGTCCATCAGGAAGTTGATCTTGTCGAACAGGAAGGCCGTGTGGCTGTCCAGCGAGTCGATGTCGCGCAGGATCTGGCGGGCTTCTTCGAACTGGTCGGCGTTGAGCATGCGGGCGCGCATCATGAAGCTCACGGCGCGGCGCGTGTCCATGACGTTGCGGCGGATGCGGCCATTCAAGTCTTCCTGGCGGGCAATGGCGGCCAGGGCATCGGCCGCGGCGGCGTCGTTCACCGCGTTCTGCAGCACCTTCTTGCTGACTTTTTCGAGGTCATCGTAGATGCCCTCCAGCGTGTCGGCGGAGTACTCGGCGTCGGCGTCGTACAGCTTGAGCAGCACGTCCTTGGCATCTTCGATCAGGGCCGGGATGCGGCGCGCGCGCATGCGCAGCAGGCGGAACACCGGCAGGTCTTCCTTGTGGACCGAAAACAGCACGTTTTCGTGCAGGATGAAGGCCACGCGGACGTTGCGCGGGGTCTCGTCGTCGTCGATCAGGAAGTCGGAGCGGATGTGGACGGCGCCGTCTTCTTCGTAGAAGCGGGCGGATTCTTCCAGGTCGTCGTCGATGATGTCGGCCGGGATGACCAGGCCGAACTTGACGGCGATCCAGCCTTTTTCTTCCGGGGTCGGGGCTTCCAGGTCGACCCAGACCGGACGGGCCGGTGTGAGCTCGTCGAGGCTGTCGATTTCTTCCTGAAACAGCCGGCCATTGGCCAGCGTGAACACGTTGAGCATGCGGTCTCCAGCACGTGGGCTCCGGGCGCAAAGGCCTGCGGGTGAACGTACAGGTTGAGGGGAAGGGGTGAGTGGTGTGGCCGCCCCCTCCCGCTGTGGGCCCTTGCCGTCTGGCAGCTTGGGCCTCACCTGGCTTGCGCGCCCCTTACAGCAGGGCCGGGTCCAGGTGGCTGGAGTGGGCGGTCACCGAGGGTGACTGTCCAAGGTGATCGCTCCAAGGTCGCCGCGTTGGCGGCAAGGCTTCCATTATCGCCTGCTCTGGCTGGCTGGGTGAGCACGATTGCACCAAAAAAGTCCCGTGTTTGAGGGCGTGTGGTGCCGGTGTATGGTGACGGTATGGTCTTGCCCGCATCCCGACTCGATCTCAACCTGTTTCGCGTGATGGACGCCGTGTATGCACATGGCGGCATCTCGGGGGCGGCGCGCCATCTGCACCTGAGCCAGCCTGCCGTGAGCCATGCCTTGGCCCGCTTGCGGCGCCTGTGGGGTGACCCGCTGTTCGTGCGGCAGGGCAACCGCATGGTGCCCACGGAGTTGACGCGCCGGGTGATCGGTGAGGTGCAGGCGCATCTGCGCGGGCTGCAGACCTTGATGGGACAGGCCGAGACCTTTGATCCGGCCACGCTGGACATGACCTTGCGCCTGGGCATGCGCGATGTGCTGGAGGCCATCACCTTGCCACCCTTGATGGCGCGCCTGGGTGAGGTGGCGCCGCGCGCCAGGCTGGCCAGCGTGCGGGTGGCGCACGATGCCCTGGAGCAGGTGCTGACGCAAGGAGACGTTGACCTCGTGATCGATCGTCAACGGCGTGTGGCCGGGCACATCCAGGGCGTGCACCTGGCTGATGAGACCCTGGCCGTGATCATGCGTCAGGGGCATCCATTGGCGGGGCGCACGCTGGACCTGGCCGCTTATCTGAGGCACCAGCACGTGATGGTGACCTTGCTGCCCGATCAACCCGATCCGCTGCAGGCGGTGTGGGCCGCGCTGGGACAGGGACAGCGCGACGTGATCCTGCGTTGCCAGCACTATTTCGCGGCGGCCAATGTGGTGGCGCACAGCGACACCTTGCTGACCCTGCCGCGCACCTACGCGATGGAGTTGGCGCGGGCTTTGCCCTTGCTGATTTGCGAGTTGCCGGTGGCCGTGCCGCCGCTGGGGATCTGGATGTACTGGCACGCTGACCGCGAGGCGGACCCCGTGCATGCCTGGCTCCGAGAGAGCCTCAAGCAGGGCGTGTATGCGTCTATGGGGCTGCTGCGCCATCCAGCCTGACGACGGACGAGCGTTCTGCAGACAGCAGCTTGCGCATCAGGCGCTGGCGGATGACCTTGTCCAGCCTGGCGAGCATCAGGGCACTGACTGTGGCCGTGATGCACACGATGGCCAGCTGGATGGCCGGGGAGAAACGGCCAATGTGGAAAACACGCAGCTCTGTCTGAAGGATGGGGACGTGCGTGATGTAGAGAGGATAGGACACTTCCCCCAGGGTGGCACAGACCTTCCTGCCGAACTCGGCGAGTCTGACGGCGGCGTTGCTGGTGATGGCCAGGGGTGTCAGCAGCAGGATGTCGACCAGCAGCAACGCAGGGTTGTTGGTGAAGAAGAGTGCAAATACGGCCGTGCTCAGCGCCAGTGACAGCAACACCAGGTGTTTGCTGAACCGGGCGTGATGCTTGTAGATCAGGGTGCCCAGAAAGAACTCGGCCGTGACGCGGGGCAGGCCATAAATGAAGCTGTGTGAGGTCCACCCGGGATGCACGTAACCTGAGTGAAATCGGGCAAGCAGGAAGATCGCCAAGGCGGCCAGGACAACGGGCATGCGTATGGTCTTGAACCGGGCGACCCAGGCAAAAAAGACCACATTGATCAGCAACTCGAAGAACAAGGACCACGCAGGGGGATCGAGGGGGAACACGTTGTCGCCCCCGACGTGGGGCAAGCCCATCCAGGCTGTATAGCGGCCATAGGGGATCATGAAGACGCCCAGTACGGACGACTGGACGATGCCGCCAGCCGACAAGTGGTCACTGTCGTTGTTGAGCAGGCCCGCGAAAGCGGCCGCCACCCCCAGCGTCAAGCCGATGAAGTACAGGGGCAGCAACCGCACCAGGCGCACTTTGAGGAAGTGGGCGAGGGTCATGCCGCGGTTAATTTTGGCCGCGTAGCTGTGCATGATGACAAAGCCAGACAGCAGAAAGAACAGGTCCACGGCGGCCCAGGCGCCAGGCAGGTAGTTCAAGCCGTTTTCCAGGCTGACGTGGTAGACCATGACCAGCAATGCTGCGACGCCGCGTATGCCGTCCAGCATGTCAAATCGTTGATCGTTGTGGGTCTTCATGGCAAAAACGTGTGAGCCGCATGAGCACCGCCCCGAACCAGATCTTGATCGAGTGAGCGGAGTCGGTCAGGGGCGATGCAGCCGAGTAAAGCACAGCCGGCGTGGCTGGCGTACAGGGGCCACTTCAATCTCATTCATGTGAGTGGTGTGCGGTGAAGATGCGCTCACCAGATATGCAGCGGGCGCATGACTTGCGATGAAAATTCATCATTTGATGCACAGCCTGAAGCGGCGTAGCATCCCTGACGTTGACCGAATGACCCACCCATCAGGAGACGACCATGGACTTCCAACCCAGTGAACGTGCCGCCAAAACCGCAGCCCGTGTGCGCGCTTTCATCAAGGACCACATCGAACCTGTCGAGCAGGAACACTGGGAAGGCATCCTGGGCCAGCGCCACGGTGGTGACTGGACGCAGTGGAAGATCCCACCCCGTGTGGAAGCGCTGAAAGCCAAGGCCAAGGCCGAGGGCCTGTGGAACCTCTTCCTGCCCGACCCTGAACTGGGTGCCGGCCTGAGCGTGCTGGAGTACGCCTTCAGCGCCGAAGAAACCGGCCGCTCGATGATGGCGCCCGAGATCTTCAACTGCAATGCCCCGGACACCGGCAACATGGAGGTGATCTGGAAGTACGGCAGCGACGAGCAGAAGCAGCAATGGTTGACGCCGCTGCTGGCCGGTGAGATGCGCTCGGTGTTTTTCATGACCGAGCCGGATGTGGCCTCGTCGGACGCGACCAACATGGCCGCCACGGCCGTGATCGAAGGTGACGAGATTGTGCTGAATGGCAAGAAGTGGTGGTCGTCTGGCGTGGGTGACCCGCGTTGCAAGATCGGCATCTTCATGGCGCTCACGCCCAACCCCGATCTGGGGCGCCACAACCAGCACTCGATGGTGCTGGTGCCCATGGACACCCCGGGCGTCGAGATCAAGCGCATGCTGCCCGTGTTCGGCGAGTACGACGAGCCGCACGGCCACGGCGAGGTGCACTTCAACAATGTGCGCGTGCCGGTGAGCAACTTCATTGCCGGGCCGGGCAAGGGCTTCGAGATCGCACAAGGGCGCCTGGGCCCCGGCCGCATCCACCACTGCATGCGCTGCATCGGTGCGGCCGAGAAGTCGCTGGAGCTGGCGATCAAGCGCGGCATCGAGCGCACGGCTTTCAGGAAGCAGCTGATCAACCTGGGTGGCAACCGTGAACGCATTGCCGAAGCGCGTGTGGCCATCGACCAGGCTCGCCTGCTCACGCTGCAAGCCGCCTGGAAGATCGACACCGTGGGCGTGATGGGCGCGCTGACCGATGTGTCGGCCATCAAGGTGGTGGCCCCGAGCATGCTGCAGAACGTGGTGGACTTCGCCATCCAGATGCACGGTGGCATGGGTGTCTCGCATGACACGCCGCTGACCGCCTTCTTCAACCAGGCCCGCAGCCTGCGTCTGGCCGACGGCCCCGATGAGGTCCACAAGGGCATGATCGCCCGCCTGGAGCTCATGAAATATGGCGTGATGAAGTGACCCACCCCCGAAGCGCCTTCGGCGCTCCCCCTCAAGGGGGCGGAGCCCGGACATGGGAGGCCCAGTGGGCCTTCCGTGCCTGGCGACGAGCCGGGGCTTTAGCCTCGGCGCGGCCTGCAAGGCACGCCAGTGGACCGGCAAAGCCGGATCCACGGCGGCCGCTGGGTCGCTGAGCGCGGTGCACCAGAGAGAAAAGGAATGATCGGTATGGGTGAGGTGCGATGACGAATGTGGAAGACCAGGGCGGGCGCGTCCGTGCTGGTGAAGAGCTCAATGTGGCGGGTGTGGACGCGTGGCTGAAAGGCCATGTGCCCACGCTGCATGGGCTGCCGGAGATCACGCAGTTCTCGGGCGGGGCGTCCAACTGGACCTATCGCCTGAAGTATCCCAATGGGGACTTCATCCTGCGCCGCCCACCCGCTGGCACCAAGGCCAAGGGCGCGCACGACATGGGCCGGGAGTACCGCGTGCAAAAGGCGCTCAAGCCCGTGTACCCGGTGGTGCCCACCATGATCGGTCTGTGCGAGGACGAAGCCGTCACGGGCAGCGAGTTCTACGTGATGGAACGCATCGCCGGCATCATCCCGCGCAAGAACATGCCGCGCGGCCTGGGCCTGGATGCGACAACCACACGCCAGCTCTGCACCAACGTGCTGGACAAGCTGGTCGAGCTGCACCAGGTCGATGTCAAGGCCACCGGCCTGGACAGCCTGGGCAAGGGCCATGGCTACTGCCAGCGCCAGATCGAAGGCTGGAGCGCACGCTACACCAAGGCCAAGACTTGGAACGTGCCCTCCTACCAGTACGTGATGGCCTGGCTGAAAGAGCGCACACCGCAGGACGTGGCCAACGTCGTCATCCACAACGACTGGCGCTTTGACAACGTGATCTTGTCTGAACAAGATCCGACCAAGGTGATCGGTGTGCTGGATTGGGAGATGGCCACGCTGGGCGACCCGTTGATGGACCTGGGCAATGCCCTGGCCTACTGGATCCAGGCAGACGACAACAAACTGATGATGGCCACGCGGCGCCAGCCCACGCACCTGCCCGGCATGCTGCGCCGTGAAGAAGTGGTGGACTACTACCTCGACAAGTCCGGCTACAAGGTGGACAGGGCCGGTGCATGGGCCTTCTATGAGGTCTATGGCCTGTTCCGCCTGGCCGTGATCGCGCAGCAGATCTACTACCGCTACCACCACAAGCAGACGCGCAACCCGGCCTTCAAGAACTTCTGGATCCTCGTCAATTACCTGGACTGGCGCTGCAAAGGCCTGATCAAGCAGGCCAGGCGTTGATGCCACGCCATCGGGCACGTACCTGAACGATCACGAAAGACACACACCATGGGTGCCATCTACCTTCTGCGACACGGCCAGGCCTCGTTTGGCTCGAACAACTACGACCAGCTCTCGCCGGTGGGCCACCAGCAGGCCAAGGTGCTGGGCTCGGCCCTGAAGGCACGCGGCGTCAAGCCCGATGTGCTGATCAGCGGCACGATGCAGCGCCATCAGGAGACGGCAGCCGGGGCGGTGGGCGAGCTGGGCATTGAGCTGCCTTTGCAACACCATGCGGGTGTCAACGAGTTCGACCACGAAAACGTGATCGAGGTGGCCGAGCCACGCTATGTCGACAAGCTGGTGATGATGAGCGACATGGCCGCCTCGGGTGACCCGCGCCGCAGCTTCCAGAAGTTCTTCCAGGACGCGGTGGCGCGCTGGGTGGGTGGCAACCACGATGACGAGTACAACGAGCCCTGGTCCGTGTTCAAGCTGCGCGTGGTCTCGGCACTCGAAGACCTGGTCAAGGCCACGCCGCCCAAGGGCAACACGCTGGTGTTCACCTCGGGCGGCACGATCAGCGTGATCTGTGCGCACCTGCTGGGGCTGAACGACGCGCAGGCCTTCACCATCAACTGGACGCTGGCCAATGTGGGCATCACCAAGATCCAGGCCGGGCGCGATGGCCTGCACCTGATCTCGGTGAACGAACACGCGCACGTCGAGGGCGCTCAGCCGCCACTGCTCACCTACCGCTGACGCATACTTCGGGGCTTGGGTCGGCACGCGGAACGCCGGCCCGCATCAACAAGGACAGCAAGGATGAAAGCCCTCAAGATCGCAGGTGGTGTGCTCGCATTGGTGGTGGCGCTGGCGGGTGTCGGTGTCGTGTCGGCCTGGGCGCCGGACCGCCCGGTGGAAACGCTCAAGGCCCGCTGGGCCCCGGCACCATCGCAGTTCGTGGCGCTGCAGGGCATGCAGGTGCACCTGCGCGATGAAGGCCCGCGTGACGACCCGCAACCCATCGTGCTGCTGCATGGCACCTCGGCCAGCCTGCACACCTGGGAGGGCTGGGTAGCGGCGCTCAAGGGGCAGCACCGCGTCATCACCGTGGACTTGCCGGGCTTTGGCCTGACCGGCCCCACACCGGATGGCGACTACCACCTGCCGCGCTATGCAGACTTCGTGGTCGGCGTGCTCGATCACCTGCAGCTCAAGCAGGTGGTGCTGGCGGGCAACTCGCTGGGCGGCGAGATCGCCTGGATGACGGCGGTCGGCCACCCTGATCGCGTGAGCAAACTGGTGCTGGTGGACGCCGGCGGCTACCCCTTCAAGACCGAGGGCATGCCCATTGGCTTCAAGATTGCGCGCATCCCCGCACTCAAGCCGCTCATGACCCGCTTGCTGCCACGCGGCATGATCGAGTCCAGCGTGCGCAGCGTGTATGGCGACCCGTCCAAGGTGACGCCCGAGCTGATCGACCGTTACTACGAGCTGACGCTGCGCGAGGGCAACCGCGAGTCCCTGACGGCGCGTTTCAGCCAGAGCCCGCTGGGCGCCTATGCCGACCAGATCAAGCAGATCAAGCAACCCACGCTGATCATCTGGGGCGGGCAGGACCACCTCATCACCCCTGACAACGCGGACCGCTTCCAGCAAGACATCGCAGGCAGCCGCCTGGTGGTGTTCGACAAGCTGGGCCACGTCCCGCAGGAAGAAGACCCCACCGCCACCATCGGTGCGGTCAAGTCCTTCCTGGCCCAGCGCTGAAGCACCAGGCGCGCACCTGATACCTGATCACCACCCAGACACAAGACCATGGCCCAACGCAGACAGAACATCCTCATCACCGGTGCCAGCTCAGGCTTGGGCGAAGGCATGGCGCGCGAGTTCGCCGCCATGGGCCGCAACCTTGCGCTGTGCGCGCGCCGCGTGGACAGGCTGGTGGAGCTCAAGGCCGAGCTGGAAGCGAAACACCCCGGCGTGAAGGTGCTGGTGCGCCCGCTGGACGTGAACCAGCACGACCAGGTCTTCGAGGTGTTTCGGGCCTTCAAGCAGGAGCTGGGGCAGATCGACCGGGTCATCGTCAACGCGGGCCTGGGCAAGGGCCAGCCCATTGGCAAGGGCCGCTTCGATGCCAACCTGCAGACCGCGCAGACCAACTTCATCGCGGCGCTGGCGCAGTGCGAGGCGGCGGTCGAGATCTTCCGTGCGCAAAACAGTGGGCACCTGGTGAGCATCTCGTCGATGAGCGCGATGCGCGGCCTGCCACGCAACCTCACGACCTATGCGGCGACCAAGGCCGGGCTGGCGGCGTTGACGGAAGGGATTCGTGCGGACCTGCTGCGCACGCCGATCAAAGTCACCACGATCTACCCGGGCTACATCGAGACCGAGTTGAGCAGCAAGTCGGCCAAGACGCCGTTGATGGTGGACACGGCCTCGGGTTGCCGTGCGCTGGTGGCGGCCATCGAGCGCGAGCCGGCCAAGGCCTGCGTGCCCAGCTGGCCCTGGACGCTGGTGGGCTGGTACATGCGCAACGCGCCGCTGGCGTGGATCGCCAAGATGTCCTGAGGTGAGCGGCTTGTCAGCCCTGCTCAGCCCAGCTGGCGCGTGACCACGTCCAGCAACTGGCGGGGGCTGAACGGTTTGGTCAGGTAGCCATCGGCGCCTGACTGCTTGCCTTGCTGCTTGTCGTGATCCTGCCCCTTGGCACTGAGGATGACGACCTTCATGCGCTTGAGCGCCGGGTCACCCTTGATGTGGCTGCACACGGCAAAACCATCCAGCGAGCCGGGCATCATCACGTCAAGCAGGACCAGATCGGGTTTGAGCTGGCGTGCCATCTGCAGGCCGAGGTCGCCGTTTTCGGCTTCGTGGATGTCGAAATCTTCGATTTCCAGGGTCATCCGGATCAGCTCGCGGATGTCCGCCTGGTCTTCAACGATCAACACGCGCTTCATCTGGTCTCTCTCCAATCCTGAAGTGAGGAGTATTGTCCTTAAGCTGTGTCCTGAAAAGCCGAAGATGACGCACAAAGTGAAACTGTTTCGACCTGACATGAGACGACTCAGCCATTTCCCGCTGATGTGCCCGCCCGTGCCCGCCCTGCGTGTGGCGTGGGTTTTGGCCTGACTGGAGTGCCGGGCGCATGGTTCAGCGGGCATGGCGCAATGTACTGGGCTCGGCCAGGTTGGTGGCCGAGTTGCTGGTGATCGTGGCGGTGTGCGAAGTCGTCGTGATGTTGTTGCTGCCCTCGCTTGCTCCGGGTTTGAGCGCCTGGCAGGACGCTTTTCTGGACGCGCTGGTGTTGTCAGTGATGGCCGCGCCCCTGGTGACCTGGCGGGCGCACCGCATGGCACGCCGCGTATCGGGCCTGTCCGTGGCCGCCGACGCGTCTTCGGCTGCCTACGTCCGGCACTTGCCGCTGCTGGTGTTTGTGCTGGGCACCGGTTTGAGCGTGTGGCTGGCCTGGGGGCTGTACGGGCAGGCGCAGCACGCGGCCCGTGCACGCTTCGAACAGGTGGCTGACAGCTTGCGGGACACGGTGCAGGCCCGTTTTGACCGTGCCGCCGACGGGCTGCACGATATCCGCAGTGCCTCGGTGCTGGCCGGGCATGTCTTGAGCCATCAGGAGTTGCGCACCTGGGTCGCCACACGCAACCTGCGCCGGGAGTTCCCGGGACTGGTTGCGCTGAGCCTGGTCAGGCCGGTGCCGCGCTCGGAGCAGCCCGCGTACGAGGCGCGGATGCGGGCCCAGGGCGTGCCGGCCTTCGAGGTCCGCACGTCGGGGCAGTCCCCCATGCTGTACGTGGTGGATGCGATCGAGCCGCTGGCACCCAATCACCTGGCCATGGGTTTTGACGTGGGCTCTGAGCCTGCCCGCAAGGAGGCCTTGCAGCGGGCGATCGACACCGGTGAGGCCGCCTTGAGCGCGCAGGTCCACCTGGTGCAACTGGGGCGGCCACAGGCGGCTTTTCTGTACGTGCTGCCCCTCTACAAACCGGGCCTGCCTCTGGAGACCGTGGCGCAGCGCCGCGCGGCACTGGACGCGCTCGTGTCCGCGCCCATCCTGGCTGACGATCTGCTCGATGGCCTGGACCTGTCCTTGACCACCCAGGCACAGTACGCCTTGTATGACGTCAGCGGAGGGCAAACGCCTGTTCTGCTGGCCCAGTCCGACGCCAGCAACCCGGGTGAGCAGGCGAGCGCTCAGCCTCAGTTCGCCTCGAACCATGCGATCACGGTGGGTGGGCGAACGCTGGCCCTGCGCATCCGCTCCACCTCTGCATTCGATGTGGACAACGGCTACGTCATGGCCGTGTGGCTGGTGTTGTTGGGCGTGTTGCTCAGCGCCATGGCCGCGGTGTCGGTCTGGCTGATGAACACAGGGCGCGCGCGGGCCCGGCAGATGGCGCAGGCCATGACGGCCGACTTGCAGGCGGCGCAGGCCCAGTTGCGGGCACACAGCCAGCAGATGTCGGCGATCTTTTCCTTGTCACCCGACGCGTTTGTCTCGTTCGACATGGCGGGGCGCGTCAGCTACATCAGCCCGGCTTGGACCCGACTCACGGGCTTGTCATCACAGGCCCTGCTGGGGCTCAGCGAAGACAGCTTCAGCACGCGCCTGTTCGAATGCGCCGCAAGGGGACAGGCCATCCAGGGCCTCGACGCACTCAAACAGGCGACGCCCGCTGAAGGTGTGGCGGGCGATGTCGCGGAGGCCACGCGCGTGGTGGTCGAGATGAAGCCGCCTGCCAGACGGATGCTGGAGATGCGCCTGATCCTCAGCGAGGGTGGGGCCGTTTCGCAGGTGCTGCACGTGCGCGACGTGACCATCGAGACCGAAGTGGACCAGATGAAGAGCGCCTTCTTGTCCGTGGCCGCCCACGAGTTGCGCACACCGATGGCCAGCATCTATGGCTTCACGGAGTTGCTGCTCACGCGGGACCTTGCTCCAGACAAGCAAAAGGACCTGCTGGGCCGCATCTACCGTCAAAGCGAAGCCATGAAGGCCATCATCGATGAGCTGCTGGATCTGGCGCGCATCGAGGCCCGACAGGGTAAGGACTTCAGCTTCAATGCCTGCAACCTGACGGCGCTGCTGGACGAGGTCATCCGTGATTTCAAGCTGCCGCCTGATCGCACGGCCCCCTTGATCGCCTGGCCTGATCAAGCCATTCTGGTCTGGGTGGACCGACAGAAGATGCAGCGGGCCGCGCTCAACGTGCTGTCCAATGCCTACAAGTATTCACCGCAGGGTGGTGATGTCCGTGTGCGCATCCTGACGCAAGACCGGCAAGGCCGGCCGCATGTCGGGATCGAGATCCAGGACCAGGGCATCGGCCTGGCGCCAGATCAACTCGCGCGGGTGGGGGAGCGCTTCTACCGCGCAGACAAATCCGGCAGCATCCCCGGCACCGGCCTGGGTGTGGCCATCGTCAAGGAGATCATGGAACTGATGGGCGGCCACGTGGCGCTGCACAGCGAACAGGGGCTGGGCAGCACCTTCACCTTGTGGCTGCCCCGGATGGACGAGCAGGTGGTGCTGGACGACCGGCGGTGAGCTGGCGCGGGTATCACAAGCGCGCGGCCAGCCGGGCCGCTTGATCGATGGCCTTCTTGGCATCCAGCTCGCCGGCCTCAAAGGCCCCGCCGATCACGTGGACCGGGCGGCCCGTGGCCTGCAGCTCATCGGCCAGGGCGCGCAAAGGCACCTGGCCAGCACACAGCACCACGTTGTCGCAGGCGATCCAGGTCGGGTCCTTGCGCTCCTCGCCGTAGCTGATCAACAGGCCCTCATCGCCGATGCGCTCGTAGTTCACGCCGCCCACCATCTCGACGTCTTTCATCTTCAGCGTGGTGCGGTGGATCCAGCCCGTGGTCTTGCCCAGGCCGGCGCCCAGCTTGCCTTTCTTGCGCTGCAGCAGCACGACCTCGCGTGCAGGTGGTGTCACCTGAGGCTGGCCGGCGCTGAGCCCACCGGGCGACAGGGCCGGGTCGGTCACGCCCCATTCGGCCTGCCAGGCGGGCAGGTCCAGCGTGGTCGAGTGCCCATCGTGCACCAGGTACTCGGCCACATCAAAGCCGATGCCGCCCGCACCGATCACGGCCACCTTCTTGCCCACGGGCTTGTGGTGGCGCAGCACATCGATGTAGCTCAGCACCTTGGGGTGGTCCTGGCCGGGGATCTTCGGGTCACGCGGGTTCACGCCCGTGGCCACGATCACCTCGTCATGGCCTTGCAACTGCGCCGCATCCACCCTGGTCTGCAGATGCAGCTTGACGCCCGTGAGCTCAACGCGCTTGCGGAAGTAACGCAGCATCTCGTTGAACTCTTCCTTGCCGGGCACCTGGCGGGCCATGTTGAGCTGGCCACCGATGTCATCGGCCGCATCGAAGAGGTCGACCGCAAAGCCGCGCTCGGCCAGCAATGTGGCGGCGGTCAGGCCTGCGGGGCCCGCACCCACCACGGCCACCTTGCGCCCGGCGCTGGTGGGCTTGAACACCAGCTCGGTCTCGTGGCAGGCGCGCGGGTTGACCAGGCAGGACGTCAGCTTGTTGCGGAAGATGTGGTCCAGGCAGGCCTGGTTGCAGGCGATGCAGGTGTTGATCTCGTCGGCACGGCCTTGGGCGGCCTTCTTCACGAAGTAGGGGTCGGCCAGCAGCGGGCGCGCCATCGAGATCATGTCGGCGCAGCCATCGGCCAGCACGGCCTCGGCCACCTCGGGCGTGTTGATGCGGTTGGAGGTGACCAGCGGGATGTCGATGCCTGCTGCTGCCAGCTCGGCCTTCATCTTCTGCGTGACCCAGGTGAAGGCACGGCGCGGCACGCTGGTGGCGATCGTGGGCACACGCGCTTCATGCCAGCCGATGCCGGTGTTGATGATGCTGGCGCCGCCTTGTGCAATGGCCTTGCCCAGCGTGACCACCTCGTCCCAGGTGGAGCCATCGGGCACCAGGTCGATCATCGAGAGGCGGTAGATGATGATGAAGTCTTTGCCCACCGCCGCACGTGTGCGCTCGACGATCTCGATGGGCAGGCGCATGCGGTGGCTGTAATCGCCGCCCCATTGGTCGGTGCGCTTGTTGGTGTGGCGGGCCAGGAACTGGTTGATGAAGTAGCCCTCCGAGCCCATGATCTCCACGCCGTCATAACCCGCTTCGCGTGCCTTGACCGCGCAGTTGACGAAGGCCCGGATCTGCCGCTCCACGCCGCGTGCCGACAGCGCAAAGGGCTTGAACATCGAGATGGGCGACTGGATGCGCGAAGGCGCCACCGCCAGCGGGTGATAGGCATAACGCCCTGTGTGCAGGATCTGCAAGGCGATCTTGCCGCCGGCTTCATGCACCGAGCGCGTCACCACCTGATGGCGGCGCGCCGCACCCGAGGTGGCCAGCGTGCCGGCAAAGGGCTTGGCCCAGCCCGCGATATTGGGCGCAAAGCCGCCGGTCACGATCAGGCCCACATCACCTTCAGCCCGCTCCCGAAAGTAAGCGGCCAGCTTGCTCAGGTCTCGCCCGTCCTCCAGCCCGGTGTGCATCGAGCCCATGAGCACGCGGTTCTTGAGCGTGGTGAAGCCCAGATCGAGGGGCGACAGCAGGTGCGGGTAAGCCGTGTTGGTGGCTGTATGGGCGGGCGTGCTGGGGTACGACATGGCGGCGCTGGCTCAAAGGTGGCGGTTGACGCGCGATCCTGCCACAAGAGGGGGCGTATCTCGCGACAGCTCACGACAGCTCACGACAACTCACAGGTAGCGCTGCACACCCAGCAGGCAGGACTGGTTGACGCGCACCTCGCGCCGTTTGGTGGTCTCGCACTGGGCGTGCAGGTTCCATTGCTTGTCGAGGCTATAGCGCGTGCGCAGCAGCAGGCCGGTCTCAGCGGGCTGTTTGTCCAGGTAGGCGCGGGCAAAGACTTCCGTCTGCACGCGCCATTGCGCCGTGAGGTCTCCCAGCAAGCCCAGGGCGATACCGCTGCCCACGGCCCAGGGGCGGCTTGGCAGGTTGCGGTCCCAGCGCGCCTGGTTGTCCATGAAGGCATAACCCAGCCAATGCTGATCAGGCGTGAACTCGGTGGCCATGCCGGGGCCGCCGCGCAGGTTGATGCCCAGCGGGCGGGTGCCATCGGCGCGGGTTGCCAGGCTGCGCTCCAACCCGATGTGCACGCGCCAGGACTTGCTGGCCATGATGGGTTCACGCGCACTGATCGAGCTGATGTCCACCGGCGTGAGCGACTCCAGTTGCAGGTGCCCGTTGGCCGCCTTGGTGAAGGCCACATTGAAGAACTGGATGGCTGCGCCGCGCTGGTAGCCGTCTTCCGGGTCCATCAGGTCGTGATAAGCCGGGCGGGCTTGCAGCATCACCAGGCCCTGGCCTTGGCGCTGCCCCACCATCACGTCCACGCGCGCCGTGTCATGGCCTTGCGTGGGGTCCTTGATCGGGGTGGGCACGGTCACCGGGGTGCCGGCAGGCAGGCTGGCGCGGGCAGCGAGCAGGGTCATGCGCTGCTTTTGCGTGGCGGCCTCGGTGCTGTCCTTGCGGGTGGCTTCATACGAGACCAGGCGCTCGGCTGTCTCCAGGATCAGCGCGCGTTGTTCGGGAGAAGCTTCATGCTGAGCCAGCGCCTGCGGTGGCAGCGTTTCCTCACTGAGTTGCTGCGCCAGCCGGGCGCGCTGCGGTCCCAGCATGTTGGCGCGGTAGCGCAACTCCGTGCTGTTGGAGGGGCGGTACTGGATGCGCGTGAGCAGGCCCGGCGTCTGCGTCACGGCCCGCACCGTGTCCAGCGGAATGGCCCACCAGGTGAACTGTTTGGTCAGCTGCAACTCGGGCCGGGCCGCATCCAGCAGCGACAGCAGGTGGTACGAGCAGTTCTCGTCGAAGAAGTAGTAGTCAAAGCGCGTGGGGCCCAGCTCCCAGGCGTGCGCCAGCAGCCGCTCGATCTCGGCGGGCGTCAGGTTCAGCTCGTATTCCCAGATGTCGCGGTTTTCCAGGTCGTTGTAGTCGCGGATGCGCAGGTAGTAGGGCTCGTTGGTGAATTGGCCGTCGTACAGGCCCGTCAGGCCTTTGAAGGCAAAGGCGATCCCGTCGTTTTCATTGCCGTTGGCGGCGTAGCTCACGGCATACGACAGCATGGGTGACGCTACTTGCCCTGGCTCAGGTTGGGCGTCCAGCCGGATGAAGGTGTGGCCATACATGGAGGCCGGGCTGTTGATGTAGGCCGAGGGGAAGATCAACGTGGCCCGGTCGGCCTTGATGCCCTGCCGCCATTGCCTGTAGCGCGGGCAATCGGGTGTGGGCAATTGGGCCGCGTCGAAGTGCAACTGCGCATTGAGCCACTGGTAGCGCGCGATGAAGCGGCAGGCGGCTGGCTGATCCAGGGCATGGTGTGCGCTGGGGTCGAAGAAGGCCACCAGCGTGGCGTCCAGCTCGTGTTCGGGGTTGTGCGCGCCATCGGCGGCCAGAAAGAAGTCCGGGTCGTCGGCCAGGCTGCGGTCCACGCGGGTGAGCGGTTGCACGCTGTAGTGCAACAAGGTGCGCCACATGGCGCTTCGTGCCAGGCCCTGCTGGTGGGCCGCCTGTTGCAGGTTTTGCAGATAAGTGGGCCTTGTCGCCGCATCGGCATCCGCAGCCGCGTGGGCCAGGCTGCCGCCCAAGGTGCTCGCCAGCGCGACCACGCACATCAACCAGAATCGAATACGCACCGTGTTGTCCTACCTGAATGAGACATGCCCAGCGCGTGGCTGGGCATGAAACGGCCACGCGATGGCGGCCTTTGACGAAGCAGGGCTCCATGCCGGAGCCCCGATGCATCAGATGACGGCGGCGTAGCCAGCCAGTTGCTCGTTGGCAGCCAGGACCGACTTCAGGTTGGCGGCAACCTTGTCGTTGGCGAACACGGTGGCGAAATTGCTCTTGATGGTGGTGGCGAACAGGGCGCGGTCAGCGGCCTTCACACCCATCAGCTCGGCCAGCACGTCCAGGCTTTCGCCTTGGCCTGCAGCGGCGTCACGGGCCAGGGCCACGCGGTTGCCGTCGATGTACATGGCGGTCTTCCAGCTGGAGGAGACCACGCCGTCTTGCGTACAGCCCGAGGTACCGAAGGTGATGCCGAAGGTCTGGTTGCCCGAGGTGCCGTTGGTGGTGGCGGCCAGCACTTGGGGCGCGATGCCCGACTTGCCTTCAAACACCTTCGAACCCCAGCCGCAGCTGCCGACGTTGTTCTGGGCGGCCATGGACGATGCGGCTGCCAAAGTCACCAAAGCGGCGACGACGATCTTCTTCATAGTTAACTCCTAGCTTGTAACACTTTGTGATTGGACGGCCCCATGCCTTCCAAAAACCATTCTAGGCGCGATATGAAATCCAGACACCAACCCCAGGAAGAGGGGTGAGCGGGTATGCCCGGCTGGTGTAGCTGTGTGCTTGTTGATCGCGTTTTGATCCTTTGGAAACAATCACCCACAGTCCTTACCTGATTGGTGGGCGAAGCATCCCTGCTTCAGGGGGGCCTCAGCCCCCATGCCCCAGGCAAGATTCGCGCTTCATTTTCCGCAGCTCGTTGATCGGGTCAAACAACATCATGAAGCAAATCGTTCTGGGCGCGCTCGCGCTGGCTCTGTCGGCCTCGGCCTTCGCTGAAAACTACATTGGTGCCACCATCGGCGGCAGCCACATCGACATCGACTGCAGCTTCGGCACGCAGTGTGACGATGGCGATACCGGCTTCAAGCTGTACGGCGGCTTCGACCTGTCGCACCAGGCCGCGCTGCCGGGCCTGGCGCTGGAAGTGGCCTACATCGACTTCGGCACGGCCCGTGTCACCGCGCCCTTCGTCACGGTCCAGTCCATCGATGTGTCCGCGCTGACTTTCGGTGTGGCCATCCACCCCAAGTTCACGCCGGCCCTCAGCGGTGTTGCGCGCCTGGGCGTGGCCTATGTGGACGCCAAATCGGCCGGCCTGTTTGCCAGCTCGTCTTCCAACCTGAAGCTGTACGGTGGCCTGGGCCTGGAGTATTCGCTCAACAAGCAGTTCAAGCTCGTGGGCGGTGCCGACTTCACCAACTACGACACCGGCCGCCAGACTGGTTCGGCGCACCTGCTGAGCATTGGCGCGCAGTACGGCTTCTAAGCCACCAGCGCTTGCGCATGGCGCAGCACGCTCAGAAGAGGTGCTTGAGCGACACGGTGAGCTTGTTGGCAGATTGCCCCAGTCGCCGTGTCCTTTGGGCTTCCAGCATGAGCGTGTTTTGCGCGTCCAGGTATTTGGATTGCGTCAGGCTCCACTCAAGCGCCTGACCAGATTCACCCAGCGGCCGCGAGGTCTGGCTGATCGTGATGATGGACTTCATGTTGTAGACCTCCCTGATCAGCACACCGGCCGTGGGTTTGGCATACACATAGCCGCGGTGGCGGTAGCCCCAGCCGCCGCCCAAGAGCACGAAGGCATCAATGTCGCTGCTGGGCCGCCAGGTGGCGCCCAGCGCCCCTTCCATCAGGAAGGCCGTCCGCTCTTGCAAGGCGGTGTCTGGCTGCAACTCGAAGCCGATCTTCAAGCGGCCTGACAGCCCGCCCGTGAGCGGATCGCGCGGCAGCATCGATTGCGTGGCGTAGATGGTCAGGTGGTCCAGCGAGACGCGCCCGCTGCGGCTGTCGATCAACAAGGCGGCGTCGAACAGGCGCAACTCGTTTTCGCTGTTGTACTGGGTGTTGTCGTCGGCCAGGGTGTGAGAGACGGGCAGCAGGCCCAGCTTCAACAGATCGCGGCCTGCGCGGTGCTGCCAGCCCGCGCTGACCTGTTTGTCACGCGGGGCTTGCGCCGGGTTCTTGCTCTGATCGGCCTGCAACTCCAGGCCCGGGTAACGCACCTGTTCGATGTCCTTGACCTGCCGGTCAAAACTTTGCCAGCTGTCGAGCGTGATCTCGTGCTGTTCGTACAGATAGGTGTTGTAGCTGCGGGCCAGCTCCATTGCCATGTAGCCTTGTGTCGAGCCGGGCTCGGTCAAGGTCGCGAGCGCCTCGATCTGGCGCTTCTGTACGGCTGATTGCACGGCCGAGCGCAACGTGTCTGGCAAGGGCTCTTGCAAGCTGCGCACCACCCATCTTGAGGGCGTCTTCACCGACAGGTCGGCAATCAGGTTCACCTCCTGCGCCTTCCTGACGACGAACTTCGGTGTGGTCCACCAATCGGCTTCATCGAGCATGTCGGGCGCGGCCACGGCCAGCACGTGTTTGACCAGGGTGGCGCAGTTGTAGCTTTGGAAGAAGTAGGTGATGTCGGCGTGACGCAGCTCTTGCAGGTGATAGCGCAGCAGCGTGCGGTCCTGCGGGCTCAGGCGCAGGGTGTATTCCCACAAGGTCCTTTGTTCTTCGACGACATAGGTGCTGATGTCGTCCTGATAAGGCGTCAGGGCGAAGTAGCCCTTCTTGCCCGTGACCATGCTGTCGTAGAACAACTTGGGCAGGTTGGCGGTGCCGGCATCCGTGAAAAAGGAGATGGCGTGCTCTACCTTGCGGCCATCGGCGGTCTTGCCGCTGGTTTTGAGGAAGAGGTGGCCCATCATGCTGGAGGGCTGGCTCAGGTTTTCTGACGCAAAGACCAGTGAGAGCGTGTCAGCTGGGGCGCGTGCCATCAACTCCTGGAGCTCGGTACAGTGGTCGATCGACAGGGCGGGCAGGCCTGCTTCGGCTTGCAACCAGGCATGACGAGCGGGGAAGCGGCAGACAGCTTCGGCCGATTGCGGGCCATACAGATAGGCGACGGTCTGCAGCAACTCCTCACGTGGCGAGAAGTGGTCCAGTGACAGGACGAACTGCTTGTCCTTGATGCGAGGCACACCCTCGCTGACATGCAGCAAGGCCGACCATTTGCTGGATTGATCGAGCCTATGCCGCAGGGCCTGAGCCTGCAGCGAGGTGATGTCGAACGTGGCGTTTGTCGCAGCGGTGGCCGAGCCTGGCCAGGCCATGCCGGCCACCAGGGCGCAGCAAAGCATCAGACAAAAAAAAGCGGCCGTGAAGCCGCTTTCAATTTGCTTGTGAAGCATTACTGACCGCAGGAGATCACCACGTTGTCAGAGTACTTCCACATTTTTTCGGTGGCGTAGTCGGTGGTCGAACCGAAAGCGCCGCCGCTCAGGATGTTGATGAAGAACTTCGGATCAACCGAGTTGTCCACCACGGTTTGCTTGGCGCAACCAGGGGTCTCAACGGTCACGACCTTGGCGGCCTTGGCGCGCTGAACGCTCACCACGCCAGGACCCGTGAAGGGGGTGCCGTCAACGGAGCCCTGGATGGGCTTGCCATTGGACGACGACACATTGATCTGCTGGGTCTTCTCGTTCAGGATCGAAGCGCAACCGGTCATCAGAACGACCGAACCCATCATGGCGGCAATAGCCAACTTCTTCATAAAAACTCCAAACTAGTTTGCAATTGAATCAACAACGCTCATATCCCGGCGCATCGCGATGCGCCGTTGAATGGATTGGTTCAAGGGGTGCGCTTGTCGAACGCAAGCAGGCAACAGTTGCAAGGTGAATTGCAACAAATCGTGCGACCTTATTGGTCGTCAAATCATCCGCCTCCCTACTCCACGGACTTTGATCGTCGGGGGCATTCTATGTGTGCCGACGTGACAGCTTCATGGGGAAATACACGACACCCCTTGTTACTGTTGTAGCTTACTGACTGATTTCAGACATCTTTAAGTTGCGTCAATGTGCACGTCCGGATTCCACCCCTGCAAATGAAGGGGGTTGGGTGCGTGAGGTGGTGGTCAAATGCCGGCGTTTGCAGCCGCCGTGCTGCCGTTTTGAATCGAGGAATCCATGTTCAAGAAAATGATGTTGGCCGGTGTGATGGCCACTGCAGCCTCCGGTGCGATGGCGCAGCTGTATATGGGCGCAGGTCTGGGTTACGCCGTGGTGTCCGACTACTGCAAGGATGCGGGTAGCTCGTGTGAAGACAACAGCCTGGGCTTGAAGCTCTATGGCGGCTTTGTCCTCAACCCGAGCGTCGCGGTTGAAGCCGGCTACCTGGACTTTGGCAAGGCCACCGATGACTTCGGTTTGGCCCACTCTGACCTGGAGGCCAGCGCCGTGGTCGTGAACGCCGCGTTCCGCGCGCCCTTGAGCCGCGAACTGGGCGCCGTGGCCCGCCTGGGCTTGGCCAGCGTGACGGTTGACGAGCATTTCAATTGGCGCTCCAACCTCTCCAAAACGACATCGCAGTTGTACCTCGGCCTGGGCCTTGAGTACGCGTTGCAGAAGAACCTGAAGGCCACCTTCTCCTACGACTTGACGCGTGGCGAAGACGCTGGCGGCGGCGGTGGCAACCTGCATCTGTTCAGCGCTGGTCTGCAGTACAGCTTCTGATCAGGATCCTGGTAAAAAAAGCACCTCTCAAGGTGCTTTTTTGTTTCAGTTCTGACCATCCAGTCCGTATTTGGGCGACCTTGGCCCATACAGCAATCCGTTGACGTGTCCGGCAGAGAGCAGCCGAGAGCTGGTTATGCCAGCAACGGGGTGCGCCGCATCTGTTGTGCTGTTGATGATCTGCTTGACGATGGCTGCTACAAGCAGGCCGCCCAAGCCTCCCGAGTTGTTGTTGCTGTTCTCCGCATTGGATGCGCTTGCAGAGCCCGTCCACAGTGTTGAACCTGTCTGAAGGTCAATCAGATTGGCCTCTGCGGCGACGATCGCAGCGCTGTTGAGCACGGTATAGGTCGTGCCATATCGCTTGATCTTGATGTAGAGCGCCGCATCAGCGCCAAAGATCTCCTTCAGTTTCGCAGGCGCGACAGCGTGCATTTCCGGTGGGTTGCTGAGGCCGTTTTGCTTGAATGTCTCGGCCACAAGGGTCACAGGCATCACGTAGTAACCAGACTCGGCCAGTGGGAAGGTCACCTGAGACAGCATGCTGAAGGACGCATTCACGTCGGGCGATTCATTGACAGGTGGCAGCACGAGCAGCGATCTCGGCTTGGCTTGACGAAAGGCCGTGTAGTCAACGGATTGCAGGGGACGATGGGCGCACCCCGTCGCAAACAAAACTGCAGACAGGGCCAGGCCCAGCATGATTCGGTGTTGGCGCATGGATCACCCCTTTTGTTTTTTCATGTTGTTGAGCAGGAAGTCCATGTACTGCGTGGACTCCGGAAACAAGGCTTTTTCTTTGTTCCATGCCTGGGCGGCTTGGTCGCTCTTGCCCGTGGTCAGGTACAACAGACCCAGGTGGCCGTAGTAGCCAGGCGGGGGCGCCATGCCCTTGCCTGACATGCGTTGGAGGTCTTCCTCCAGACCGAGGATCTGCTGTTCAGGACCTGCGCCCTGGCCTTTGAAGTGTTCATAGACCTTGTCTTGGTAGCCGCCCCATCCGTACATGTGCTGGGGGGTTGCACAGGCGGTGAGCATCAGGGCGAGCACGCAAGTGGCAAGGCGGGATATCCAATCTGATTTCATGGGATGCATGGGCGTATCGCGATGGAGAGGGGTCAACGTGTTTTATTGCTGCGTGGGCTTCCAGGCGCCCGAGTCGATGGCTTCAGCCAGCTTGTTTACGGCTTCGCGAACGGCCAGATCCAGGACCTTGCCATTCAACGTGGAGTCGTAGCTGGCCGTGCCACCGAAGCCAATGACCTCACGGTTGGACAGACTGTACTCACCCGCACCCTGCGTTGAATAGACCACCTCCGAAGTGGCAATGTTGACGATATTGAGGGTCACCTTGGCATAAGCGATTTGTGTCTTGCCACGGCCCAGCAGGCCAAACAACTGGTGATCGCCGACTTCCTTGCGGCCGAACTCCGTGACGTCACCTGTCACGACAAAATCAGCACCCTTGATCTTTTGCGTGGCGCCCTTGTAGCCCGCTTCCTGCTTGAGTTCCTGCATGTTGTCGCGGTCCAGCACATTGAAGCGATTGGTCTGCTGCAGGTGGGTGATCAGGATGGTTTTGGCCTGGCTGCCCAGTCGGTCCACGCTGTCTGAAAAGACGCCGCGCATGTAGCTGGAGCGGTTGTCGAACTTGCCGACGGAAATCGGCGAGCGCGGGCCGCTGTACGAGTTTGAGGCCACGGTGACTTGCTGAATGGGCAGGGCCTGCGAGGACTCCGTGGCGCAGCCGCTCATCAGGGTGGCGGTCAGCGCTGTGATCGTGATCAGCAATGTGTGGGTGTTGAAAAGACGCAAGAGATTCTCCCTGGTATCAAGGCTTAAGCCCAAGTTACAAAAATGAACAGGCACTATAACAATGACAAACGGCACCCCGCAGGGTGCCGTTGTCCGGGTGCGCATCAAGCGCTCAGCGGCTCGCGCGGCGTGCTGTCGGATCAGCCCTGAGCCTTGGCCTTCTGGCGCCATGCATGCAGCAGCGGCTCGGTGTAGCCAGAGGGCTGTTCCTTGCCCTTGAACACCAGGTCCAGCGCGGCCTGGAAGGCGCAACCGTTGGGGTTGGCCACCAGCGACTTGTACAGCTTGTCGCCGGCGTTCTGCTTGTCCACCACGGCGGCCATGCGCTGGAAGGTCTCGCGCACTTGCGCTTCGCTCACCACGCCATGGTGCAGCCAGTTGGCCACGTGCTGGCTGGAGATGCGCAGCGTGGCGCGGTCTTCCATCAGGCCGATGTCATGGATGTCAGGCACCTTGGAGCAGCCCACGCCCTGGTCGATCCAGCGCACCACATAACCCAGGATGCCCTGGATGTTGTTGTCCAGCTCTTGCTGCTTGTCTGCATCAGACCAGTTGGCCGACTCGACCACGGGGATGGTCAGCAGGTTGTTCATCAGGGCTTGCGCGTCTTCGTTCGACTTCTCGATCTCCAGCTGCACCGCTGCCACGCTCACCTGGTGGTAGTGGGTGGCGTGCAAGGTGGCGGCCGTGGGCGAAGGCGTCCAGGCGGTGTTGGCGCCGGCCTTGGGGTGGCCGATCTTCTGCTTGAGCATCTCGGCCATCAGGTCAGGCATGGCCCACATGCCCTTGCCGATCTGGGCGCGACCACGCAGGCCGCATTGCAGGCCGATCAGCACGTTGCGGCGCTCGTAAGCGGCAATCCAGGCGCTGTTCTTGATGTCGCCCTTGCGCATCATCGGGCCGGCCAGCATGGCGGTGTGCATTTCGTCGCCAGTGCGGTCCAGGAAGCCGGTGTTGATGAAGGCCACACGGCTTTGCGCGGCAGCGATACAGGCCTTCAGGTTGGCGCTGGTGCGGCGCTCTTCGTCCATGATGCCCAGCTTGACGGTGCTGTCAGCCAGACCCAGCAGTTGCTCGACGCGGCCGAACAGCTCGTTGGCGAAAGCCACTTCAGCGGGGCCGTGCATTTTGGGCTTGACGATGTAGACCGAGCCGGCGCGCGAGTTCACGATGCCATTGGCACCATGGCGCTGCAGGTCGTGCAGGGCGATGGTGGTGGTCACCACGGCGTCCATGATGCCTTCGGGGATCTCTTTGCCTTCGGCGCCCCACAAGATGGCCGGGTTGGTCATCAGGTGGCCCACGTTACGCACGAACATCAGCGAGCGGCCGTGCAGCTTGACTTCGCCACCATTGGCGCCCGTGTAGACGCGGTCGGCGTTCAGCGTGCGGGTGAAGGTCTTGCCACCCTTTTGCACTTCTTCAGCCAGGGTGCCCAACTGGATGCCCAGCCAGTTGCTGTAGCCCAGCACCTTGTCTTCGGCGTCCACGGCGGCCACGGAGTCTTCCAGGTCCAGGATGGTGGACAGGGCGGCTTCCAGCACCACGTCGGACACGCCGGCGGCGTCGGTCTTGCCGATCGGGGTGGCGGGGTTGATCTGGATGTCGATGTGCAGGCCGTTGTTGACCAGCAGCACGCTCTTGGGTGCAGCCGCGTCACCCTGGAAGCCCACGAACTGGGCAGGGTTCTGCAGGCCGGTGGTCTTGCCGCCAGCCAGGCCAACAACCAGCTTGCCGCCTTCCACGCGGTAGCCGGTCGAATCCTTGTGCGATGCGCCTTCCAGTGGCGCCGACTGGTCCAGGAAGTTGCGGGCGAAGGCAATGACCTTGGCGCCGCGCACGGGGTTGTAGCCGGTGCCCTTGTCAGCGCCATCGGTCTCGGGGATGGCATCGGTGCCGTACAGCGCGTCGTACAGGCTGCCCCAACGTGCGTTGGCGGCGTTCAGCGCGTAGCGTGCGTTCAGGATGGGCACCACCAGCTGGGGGCCGGCTTGCGTGGCCAGCTCGGCGTCCACGTTCGAGGTGGTCACCTTGGTGTCGGCAGGCACGGGCACCAGGTAGCCGATCTTTTCCAGATGGGCGCGGTAGGCGGCCATGTCCTTGATCGGGCCGGGGTTGGCCTTGTGCCAGGCGTCCATGTCCAGCTGGATGCGGTCGCGCTCGGCCAGCAGGGCGGCGTTCTTGGGGGCCAGGTCGGACACGATCTTGTCGAAGCCCGCCCAGAACTTGGCGCTGTCAACGCCGGTGCCCGGCAGCACCTTGTCTTCAATGAAACGGTAGAGCTCGGTGGCGACTTGCAGGCCGTGGACGGTGGTGCGTGCGGTCATGGTGAACCTCGTCAAGGAAAGGGGTGGTCAGTAGAAGGGAAACAGGCATCAAACGCCAGCATGTAGCGGGCCTGTTTTCAGTGCGAGCAGTTTATTCGATACTTCGCTAAACATTACCAGCGCAAAAATCCATTGATTAATGACTTTTTTGCACTAATTGAGCCCTAAGGCGTGGCGGAACGGACAAACAGGGTTGCCCCCGGATTGTCTTGCCCGCATGAGGTGATCAACATGCTCCGTTCAGAAGAAGTGGCCAGCCTGGGGTCGCGCACAGGCAGCGGGTGAGGAACCATGGATCGACTCAAGCAGATCGAATCCTTTGTGGCCGTGTCCACGAAGGGCAGCCTGACCGCTGCGGCGACCGCCGAGGGCGTGGCGCCCGCTGTGATCGGGCGCCGCATCGACGCCCTGGAAGAGCGCCTGGGCGTCAAGCTGCTGGTGCGCACCACGCGGCGCATCAGCCTCACGCACGAAGGCAGTGCCTTTCTGGAAGACGCGCAAAGGCTGCTGGTGGACCTGGCCAATGCCGAGGCCAGCGTCAGCGCCGGGGGGCTGCAGGCCAGCGGGCACCTGCGGATCACGGCGCCGGCCGGTTTCGGGCGCCGCCACGTGGCGCCCCTGGTGCCGCGCTTCGTGGGCTTGCACCCCGAGGTGTCCTTGTCCCTGAACCTGTCGGACCGCCTGGTCGACCTGGTCAACGAAGGCTTTGACTGCGCCGTGCGGGTGGGCGACCTGCCGGACTCCAGCCTGGTCAGCGTGCGCCTGGCTGACAACCGCCGCCTGTGCGTGGCCAGCCCCGCCTACCTGCAGCGACGCGGCCGGCCCACGCGCCCCGAAGACATCACCCGCCACGACTGCCTCACCCTCAGCTCCGAAGCCAGTCAGACGCGCGGCTGGGCCTTCATGGCGGACGGGCAACTGACCTACGTGCGGCCACCCACCCGGCTGGATTGCTCGGACGGCCAGGTGCTGCATGCCTGGTGCCTGGAGGGCCTGGGCCTGGCCTGGCGCTCCTGGTGGGAGGTCGAGGCCGATGTGCGCGCCGGCCGCCTGGTCAGCGTGCTGGACGAGCACGCGGCGCCCCCCAATGGCATCTATGCGGTGTTCGCCCAACGCAAACACCTGCCGTTGCGCTTGAGGCTGTGGATTGATTTCGTCAAAGAGGCCTATGGCGACCCGGCTTACTGGTCGCGCGACACACCGGACACGGTCTGAGGGGCATGAGCCTGGCTGCGCCTGTCAACGACGCGGTCTCCCAAGCGTTAAGAAGCGGTCAGTCTTTGACGCGTTCACCAACTGGAGATTTCCACATGTTCAAGAAACTGTTGGCCCTGATGCTGGCCTTGTTGACTTCCCTGGCTTTCGCGGTTGATGTCAATAACGCGGACGCGACCCAGCTTGATGGCGTCAAGGGCATTGGCCCGGCCTTGTCCACCAAAATTGTCGAGGCCCGCAAAGCGGGGCCGTTCAAGGACTGGGGTGACCTGGTCAACCGTGTCTCTGGCATCGGCGAAACCAATGCCGCCAAGTTGTCCGCATCAGGGCTGACCGTCAATGGCGCAACCTTCAAGGGCATGCCCGCGGCCGTGGCAGCACCCAAGGTCGAGAAGGCGGTGAAGGCCCCCATGCCCGCCCCGGTGACGGCGCCTGCGCCGACAACCACACCGACCACCAAGCCGGCAGCCGCGCCGGCACCCACCGCCGCACCCGCACCGGTGAAGGCCCCAGCCGTGACGCCGCCTGCCGCCCCCGTCAAGGTGGATGCCGCAGCCGACAAGGCAGCCAAGAAGGCGGCAGACAAGGAAGCCAAGGCTGAAAAGGCCGCGGCCAAGAAGGCCGCTGCTGAAGAAAAGGCCAGCGCTGCCGCCGCCAAGAAGGCTGAGGCCGCTTCTGCTGTCGATGCCGGCAAGGACACGAAGAAGAGCAAGAAGAAGGACAAGGCCACCAAGGACGACGCCGCAAAGAGCGACGCGGCCAAGAAGTGATGCCCCCGAAGTGACGCCCTAGAAGTAAGCCACACTGTCAGCCTTCAGCTGATGTGGATTCAACGCCCTTCAACGCCCTTCAACGCCCGGCTGGTCCGGGCGTTCGTGTTTGTGAAAGCCTCTTGCCATGTTGATCGAGTCCTTGCTGGCCTACGCCCACTTTGTCGCCATCCTCAGTGTGGTTGTGTTCCTCACGAGCGAAGCGGCCCTGTGTCGGTCCGAATGGCTCAACGCCGCCGTGGTGCGCCGCCTGGCGCGGCTGGATGTGATCTACCTGGCGGCGGCCATCGCCGTCTTGCTGACCGGGTTGGCGCGCACCTGGTGGGGTGTCAAGGGCATGGGCTGGTACTGGCACCAGCCGCTGCTGCACATCAAGCTGACGCTGTTTGTGCTCATCGGCCTGATTTCCATCAAGCCCACCCTGGCCTTCATGCGCTGGCGCAAGCAACTCGACGCCACGGGCGCCTTGCCCAATGAGGCAGAGGTGCGCGGCGTGCGGCGCCTCGTCATGATCGAGGCTCACCTGCTGGTGCTGGTTCCCCTGGCGGCGACCCTGCTGGCGCGCGGCGTCTGGGCGCGTTGATCAGGCTGCATCGGTCCACGAATGCAAACAGGCCCCGAAGGGCCTGTTGATGCTCAAGCGCTGAAACGCTGATCCGCTTACTTGGCGGCGCCAGCTTCCTTTTCGCACTTCTTCATGAAGCTGCTCTTGGCGGCGCCGGCCAGTGCCTTGCCATTCTTGTCGACGGCCTTGGTGGCGCAAGCAGCCCCACCTTCTTCCTTTTCGCACTTCTTCATGAAGCTGCTTTTGGCAGCGCCGGCCAGTGCCTTGCCGTTCTTGTCGACGGCCTTGGCTTCGCAGGCGGGGCCGGCATGGGCCAGGGTGGACAGGAGGGCCAGGGAGACGGAAGCAATCAGAGCGCGCATGTCAGAACTCCAGTTGGGTATGAGGTTGTGAGCCGGGCCGACCTCGGCCTCGCCTTTGCTCTCAACGCATCATAGTCAGATTTGGATGACGCGCGTGCGACGCGAAATCACATGATCCGCCGCGGGTGCGCCAGCGCTTCGTGCGCGGCATGCAGGCGCCGCACCAGCACGCGGATGAAGGCCTCGTCGAACAGGTGCCGGCAGGCGGGGCTCAATTGCTGCATGGCTTCGGGCGTGAAGGAGATCGTCGTGGTCGGCTCCGTCACCACCACATCGGTGCTGTGGCGACGCAACTCCGGGCTGGGCGCCAGATAGGCCATCTCACCCACGGACGTGCCTGCACCCAGCAGGGCCACGCGCTTGGCATTGCGGTACACCTCGACACTGCCTTGCGCAATGATGTGGAAGGTGCGCCCCTCTTCACCCCGGCGGTACAGCGCATGCCCGAAGGAAAAGCGCTGCCACTTGGCGCGGTGCACCACTTCCCACAACTCCACATCGCCAAACAGCGAGAAGAAGTCCAGCGAGCGCAGCAGGTTGAAGCGCTCGGAGTCCAGCACGCCCTGCATGTGGCCGCGCGGCACCTTGTGCTCGGTGATCAGGCCCGACAGCGCTTGTGCAAAGGCATCCCAGTTGGGGTAGCGGTCCTTGGGGTCCTTGGCCAGTGCCGTCAAGATGACCTTGTCGACCGCTTCATTCACGCCCGCACGCATGCCCGCCAGCGGTGGGGCGTCCTGGTTGTAGATGAGGTTCATCAGCGCCGCTTGCGAGGGCGCATCAAACGGGGGCTTGCCCGCCACCAGGTGGTAGAGCACGGCGCCCAGGCCATAGATGTCGGCGCGGCAATCGGGCACCTGGCCGTCCAGTTGCTCAGGCGACATGTAGGCCAGCGAGCCCACCTGGTGCACCTGTGTCGAATCGGCAGCCAGGTTCAGCACGCTGCCAAAGTCGGTGATCTTCACATCGGTGACCATGCCCTGCGAGTTCGTGATGGCCAGGATATTGGCGGGCTTCACGTCACGGTGGATCAGGCCCTGGCGGTACACATAACCCAGCGCCATCGCGCACTTGAAGCCGATTTCAACGATCAGCTCCAGGGGCAGCAACTGGTCCGCACGGCAATAGCTGCGCAGCGTCGTGCCCGGCACATACTCCATCACCACATAAGGCGAGGTCGGGTCCGGTACGGCGTCGTAGATCTGGATGACATTGGGGTGCTGCAGGCGCCCGACCAGGGCGGCCTCGGCGGCAAAGAAGCGGGCATACACCGGCCCGTCCACCGCATCGCCCAGGGCGGATGAGCGCACCCGCTTGATCGCGACATCGCGGTCATGGAAATCGTCGCGGCACAGGAAGACCTCGCTTGTGGCGCCTTCGCCCAGTCGCTTGAGGATCCGGTACTTGCCGATCAGCCCGGTTTCGAGGTCGATGTCGATGTCACCCATGGTGGCCCAGTGTGTTGTGCGCCCCAGGATCGCAAAATGATCCTTTGGCAGCCAATGACGCCATCCTCCCACTGTGCGCGCTTTGCCGCCGGCTGAAAAGGCCCCGTCAAAGTGTGCATTTCTTGGCGCTTTACACAGATCAGGGGCAAAAGCGGCCCGCCCTCGTAGAATCCCCGCCATGATCCAAGCCAAGCGTGACCTTCTTTCTGCCCTGGGTGTGGCCCTGCGCCAAGTGGCGCCCGACGCCGACGCGTCGCTGACGCCCGTTTTCGAGGCCCCCAAGCAGGCCGCCCACGGTGACCTCGCCGTGACCGCTGCCATGCAGCTGGCCAAGCCCCTCAAAAAGAACCCCCGCGAGCTGGCCACCGCCCTGGTCGCCGCCCTGCAGGCGCAGCCCGCCGTGCAGCAGTGGGTGTCGGCCGTCGAGATCGCCGGGCCGGGCTTCATCAACCTGCGCCTCAAGCCCGAGGCCAAGCAGGCCATCGTGACCGATGTGCTGGCTGATGGCGCCAAGTTCGGCTGGCAGCCCCTGTCTGACAAGAAGGTGCTGGTCGAGTTCGTTTCGGCCAACCCCACGGGCCCGCTGCACGTCGGCCACGGCCGCCAGGGCGCCCTGGGCGATGCCCTGTGCAACCTGTTCGAAACGCAGGGCCAGGCCGTCACCCGCGAGTTCTATTACAACGATGCCGGCGTGCAGATCAGCACCCTGGCATGGTCCACGCACGCGCGCATCAAGGGCCTCAAGCCCGGTGACGAGCACTGGCCCGAGTCGGCCTACAACGGCGACTACATCCAGGACATCGCCAACGACTTCCTGGCCAAGAAGACGGTCAAGGCCGACGACCGCGAGTTCACCGCCTCCGGTGACCCCGAAGACATCGACGGCATCCGCCAGTTCGCCGTGGCCTACCTGCGGCACGAGCAGGATCTGGACCTCAAAGCCTTCGGCGTGCGCTTTGACAACTACTACCTCGAATCCAGCCTGTACACCTCGGGCCGGGTGGATGCCGCCGTGCAGAAGCTGAAAGACGCCGGCAAGACCTTCGAAGAAGGCGGCGCGCTGTGGCTGCGCTCGACCGACTACGGTGACGACAAGGACCGCGTGATGCGCAAGTCCGACGGCGGCTACACCTACTTCGTGCCCGATGTGGCCTATCACATCGCCAAGTGGGAGCGTGGCTTCCAGCAGTGCGTCAACATCCAGGGCTCCGACCACCATGGCACCATCGCCCGCGTGCGAGCCGGCCTGCAGGCCGCGGGCGTCGGCATCCCCCAGGGCTGGCCCGACTACGTGCTGCACAAGATGGTCACCGTGATGAAGAACGGCGAGGAGGTCAAGATCTCCAAGCGCGCCGGCTCTTATGTCACCCTGCGTGATCTGATCGAGTGGACCAGCAAGGACGCCGTGCGCTTCTTCCTGATCAGCCGCAAGGCCGACACCGAATTCACCTTCGACGTGGACCTGGCCCTCAAGCAAAACGACGAGAACCCCGTGTTCTACGTCCAGTACGCCCATGCCCGCATCCACTCGGTGCGTGCCCAGTACGTCGACAAGAGCGGTGGTGATCTGGCCTCTTTGGCCAAGGCCAACCTGGGGCTGTTGTCCGCTGAAACGGAACTGGCCTTGATGACCAAGCTGGCCGAATTCCCTGGCATGCTGACCGCCGCTGCGCAAGGCCTGGCTCCGCACGACGTGGCCTTCTACCTGCGTGACCTGGCCAGCGCCTTCCACAGCTACTACGCCGCGGAACGTTTCCTCGTGGATGATGTCGAACTCAGCCGTGCCCGCGTGGCGCTGTTGACGGCCACCGCGCAGGTGCTGCGCAACGGCCTGGCGCTGTTGGGCGTGAGCGCGCCTGAAAAGATGTAATCGACCCCCGGTCACCAAGAGTCACCCCAAGAGGACACCCTCAACATGAAATCCCAACGCGGAGGCTTCTTCCTCGGCATGATCGTCGGCCTGTTGATCGGGCTGGCGCTCGCTTTAGGCGTGGCGCTCTACATCACCAAGGTGCCGCTGCCCTTCATCGACAAGGTGCCCCAGCGCACCGCCGAGCAAGACGCCGCCGAGGCCCAGAAGAACAAGAACTGGGACCCCAACAGCCCGCTGTACGGCAAGAACCCCGCCAAGCCGCATGCGGTGCAGGTCGAAGAGGCCCCGGCTTCGTCGGCCGAGGGGGCATCCGGCGCCGCGCCTGCTGGCCAGGAGGTTCCGGTGGCGCCTGCGCCGGCGCTGGCACCATCCGCTTCCGCGGCATCGGCCGCCAGCGCGCCCAAGCCCGCCAAGGCAGCCAGCGCATCCGCTTCCAGTGTGCGCAACCCGGCGGCCATCCTGTCGGGCGAGGCCGTGTCCACCACTTCGGCCCCTGACTCGTTGAGTTACCAAGTGCAGGCCGGCGCCTATGGCAGCCAGGTCGAAGCCGAGCAACAACGCGCCAAGCTGGCCATGATGGGTCTTGAGCCCCGCATCCAGGAGCGCGAAGTCAACGGCCGCACGATGTACCGTGTCCGTATCGGGCCTTTTGCCCAGCGAGAACAAGCCGATGAGGTTCGTGTCAAGCTGCAGGCCGCTGGCATCGATTCGGCCCTGGTCCGAATTCAGAAATAAAAGCCTAGGGCTTACCGAAAGGACGTTTTCATGAACCGCCGTGAGTTTTCTATCCAGACCCTGGGTGCCGTGGGTCTGGGCATGAGCGCCAACCTGCTGCCCAATCTGGCACTGGCGCAAGGTGGCGAGCCGGTTGAGGGCACCCACTACGTCAAGCTGTCCCAGGCTGCGCCCACTTCCGCGCCCGCCGGCAAGATCGAGGTCGTCGAGTTCTTCTGGTATGGCTGCCCGCACTGCAACCACTTCGAGCCCTACCTGGCTGCCTGGGCCGCCAAGCTGCCCGCCGACGTGGTCTTTCGCCGCGTGCCCGTGGCCTTCCGCGAGACACCATTCGGCATCCACCAGCGCCTGTTCTACGCGCTCGAAGCCATGGGCCTGTTGCCTGCCCTGCACGCCAAGGTCTTCCATGCCATCCATGAAGAAGGTCTCAAGCTGGACAAGCCCGAGCTGATCGGTGACTTCATCGCCAAGCAAGGTGTGGACAAGGCCAAGTTCCTGGGCGTGATGGAGTCGTTTGGCGTGCAGACCAAGTGCCGCCAGGCCCGCACCCTGGCCGATGCCTACAAGATCGATGGCGTGCCCACCGTGGGCATCGCCGGCCAGTACTACACCTCGGTGGGCCTCAACGGCACACCAGAGAAGGCCCTGGCCACGACCGACGCCCTGATCAACAAGGTGCGCAAGGCCCGTTAAGCGCCGCCTTGGGAGGGGCGTGTGGGCCCCTTGTTCCCGTGTGTGTATATCCGACCGTGGTGCGCCGGTTTCGCCAAATTGACCACCACGGCGCAGCGCTTCATGGCTACAATGAATGCAAAATTCATGCCGAAGATGCTGCTGACTTTCCCTAACTTTTCTCGCCTGACCTTGGCTTGCGGCTTGCTCGCCGCCATGTGGGTCGCGCCCGCCTGGGCCGAGAAATCCGATCGCTCGCAACCGCTCAATTTCGCGGCCGACTCTGCCCGGGTGGATGACGCACAGCGCCTGAACATCCTCAGCGGCAACGTCGAGATCACCAAGGGCACCATGACGGTGCACGCTGACCGCGTGGAGGTCCGCCAGAACACCGATGGCACACAAACGGCCACCGCGCTGGGCGGCCCAGGTGGCCGGGCCTATTTCAAGCAAAAGCGCGAAGGCGTGGACGAGGCCATCGAGGGCGAAGCCGAAAAGGTCGTCTACGAAGGCAAGGATGACACCGTGCACTTCACGGGGCGCGCCGTCATGCGCCGCCTCAAGGGCGTCACGCTGACCGACGAAGTCACCGGCCAGGCCATCATCTACGACAACAAGACCTCGGTCTTCCAGGTCGTGGGCAATGCGGGCAACACCACGACCACCAAGGGCCGTGTGCGCGGCGTGATCACGCCACGTGGCGGTGAGCCCACCCCGGCACCTGCCCCCAAGGACAAGGACGTCAACCTCACGCCGGCCTCCGGCCTGTCGAAACCGGAAGGCGCGCGCTGAACCATGTCCGTGTCGCCTTCCCCCGTCTCCGCTGAAACCAGCCAACTGCGCGCCGAGGGCCTCAAGAAGCGCTACGGCGCCCGCACTGTGGTGCATGACGTGCATGTGGCCGTCAAGGCTGGTGAGGTGGTTGGTTTGCTGGGCCCCAACGGCGCCGGCAAAACCACCAGTTTCTACATGATCGTGGGCCTGGTGCGCGCCGATGCCGGCCAGATCGACATCGATGGTCAGCGCGTCGAGCGCCTGCCCATCCACCAGCGCTCCCGCCTGGGCTTGAGCTACCTGCCGCAAGAGGCCTCGATCTTTCGCCAGCTCAATGTCGAAGACAACATCCGCGCCGTGCTGGAGCTGCAGGTCGATGAGCACGGCAAGCGCCTGAGCAAGCCCGTCATCGACGAGCGCCTCAACACCTTGCTGCACGACCTGAGCATCGAGAAGCTGCGCACCAGCCCCTCCCTGGCCCTGTCGGGTGGTGAGCGTCGCCGCGTCGAGATCGCCCGCGCCCTGGCCACACAGCCGCGCTTCATCCTGCTGGACGAGCCCTTCGCCGGCGTGGACCCGATCGCCGTGATCGAGATCCAGCGCATCATCAGCTTCCTCAAGGCGCGCGGCATCGGCGTGCTGATCACCGACCACAACGTGCGCGAAACCCTGGGCATCTGTGACCGGGCCTACATCATCAGCGAAGGGCGTGTGCTGGCTGAAGGCCGCCCGGCTGACATCATCAACAACGCCGAGGTCCGCAAGGTCTACCTGGGCGAGCACTTCCGCATGTGAGCGGGGTAACCAGGTAGTCAGCCGCCATGAAGCCATCCTTGCAGTTCCGGCTGTCCCAACACCTTGCGCTGACCCCGCAACTGCAGCAGTCCATCCGCCTGCTGCAACTGTCCACCCTGGAGCTGCACCAGGAAGTCGAGCAGATGCTCGAACAGAACCCCTTCCTGGAGCCCGAAGAAGAGTTCTCGCCGCTTGAAACCGCGGCCACCGCCGAGTTCGAGCGCCAGCGCAACGAGCGCGTCAGCACCGAAGACAGCGGCGCCGATCGCGAAGGCGGCACCGGCGAGGCCGAAACCCCCGCGCTGGACACCGCCGATCTGGGTACCACCGAGCGTGACGACTGGGAAAACGGCACCGAGCGCGATGACTTCGACGGCATCCGCGAAACGCCCTCGCGTCAGAACGACGACGATGACTACGACCCGCTCGAACGCAACGCGGTCTCCATCTCGCTGCAGGAGCACCTGCGCCAGCAACTGGGTGGCACACGCCTGAGCGCCCGGGACATGGCCGCCGTGGACATCCTCATCGAGTCGCTCAATGAAGATGGTTACCTGGCCGACCCGCTCGAGGACATCGCCCTCAGCCTGCTGCCCGAAGACGCCGATGAAGACACGCGCGAAGAGGTGCTCTCCACCTTGCGCTGTGCCCTGGGCTGGTTGCAGAACCTGGAGCCCGTCGGCGTGGGGGCCGCCAACCTGTCAGAGTGCCTGGTCCTGCAATTGCGCACCCTGCCGGTCAGCGAAACCCGTCAGGTCGCCATCCTGATCTGCCAGCATCACCTGGAGTTGCTGGCCCGCCGTGACACCAAAAAGCTGATGGCCGCGACCGGCGCTGACGAAGCCATGATCAAGGCCGCGCAAGGCCTCATCGTCTCGCTGGAGCCCAAACCCGGTCGCGCCTTCACGCGCGCCGAAGCCAACATCATCGTGCCCGACGTCATCGTGCAGAAGTCGGGCCGGGGCTGGAAGGTGGTGCTCAACCCCGACGTCATGCCCAAGCTGCGCATCAACGACCTGTATGCGCAGGCCTTGCGCTCCACGCGCTCGCCGCGCGGCACGGCGGCCACCGAAAGCCACACGGCCCTGAGCTCGCGCCTGCAAGAGGCCCGCTGGTTCGTCAAGAACATCCAGCAGCGTTTCGACACCATCCTGCGCGTCTCCAATGCCATCGTCGAGCGGCAGAAGAACTTCTTCACCCATGGCGAAATCGCCATGAAGCCGCTGGTGCTGCGCGAGATCGCCGATGAACTCGGCCTGCACGAGTCCACCATCTCGCGCGTGACCACGGCCAAGTACATGAACACCCCTTTCGGGACCTTCGAGCTCAAGTACTTCTTCGGCTCGTCGCTCAATACCGAGGCGGGTGGCAACGCATCGAGCACCGCCGTGCGCGCGCTCATCAAGCAACTGGTGTCCGCAGAAAACCCCAAAAAGCCCTTGTCGGACAGTCAGCTGTCCAACATGCTGGAAGAGCAGGGCATCCAGGTCGCCCGCCGCACTGTGGCCAAATACCGCGAAGCCCTCAAGATCGCGCCGGCCAACCTGCGCAAGGCGCTCTGAGCCCTCACGCCGACCCTGCGCGCTTGACACAGAACGTGGGCATCGATTCAGATCGGTGCCCGCCACCGCTTCACATCACACGACATGTTTGCTTCGCTCACGCACCTCATCAGCCTCCTGCCCTGGCAGGACTGGGGCGCGCTTGCCCTGTTCTGTTTCGGCTGGATCGGCTATGCACTGTTCGCCAGCCGTCGCGCCAAGGTTGAAAGCACCCTGCTGGCCAGCACCAACCACTACCGGCGCCTGTGGATGGCCCAGGTCACCCACCGTGACCAGCGCATCGTGGACGCCGCCGTGGCGCAGAACCTCGCCAGCAGCCCCAGCTTCTGGGCCTCGACCACCATCCTGGTCCTGGGCGGCTTGCTGGCCGTGCTCGGCACCAACGAGCGCGCCAACGAACTCGTCAAGGACCTGCCCTTTGCCGCGCGCACCTCCATGCTGGTCTTCGACATCAAGATCATCGTGCTCCTGGCCGTGTTCGTGTACGCCTTCTTCCGCTTCACTTGGTCCATGCGCGTCTACTCCTTTGGCGCGATCCTGGTGGGCGCTGCGCCCAATACCGATGTATTCGAGCGCGGCGAGGCCGACCGCGAAGAGTTCGCCAACCGCGCGGGCAAACTCATGGGCATGGCCGCCGAAAGCTTCGCCGATGGCCTGCGCGCCTACTACATGTCTTTTGCCGTCATCGGCTGGTTCGTGTCCCCTGTGGCCTTTGCCATGGGCACCCTGGCTGTCCTGTGGGTCCTCTATCGGCGAGAATTCCGCTCCGATGTGCTGGCCATCCTGCGTGCCTGAGCGCATCACCAACCGATTCCTGCCCCACCATGCCCATCAAGCCTCCTCGCCGCCCCGTCGTGTCCTCGGCCACCGGCCGCCCCTCGGGATCCCGCGAGTCGGGTGATCCGCGCTCGGCGCGATCTGGTCGCCCTGCAGGGCCGTCCGGCCCCGCTGGCCAGTCAGCAGATCGCCCCCGCGCCACGGCCCCGGTGCTCGCGGCTGACCGCCCTGCCGCGCTCTACCTGTCGTGTGCCGCAGGCGTCGAGCCCCTGCTGGCCGCCGAGGTTGGTCGCATCGTCGACAACCGCGCGCTGGTCAACGAATCCCGCGGTGGTATCGAAGTGCTGCCTTCGCCGCAACTGCGCACCCCGCAAGAGCGCCTGGCAGCCTTGGCCGACTTCGCCATGCGCCTCAACCTGGAAAGCCGCCTTGCGCAGCGCGTACTTTGGCGCGTCGCCTCGCGCGTCTACCGCCACGAGGACGACATCTACCACCTGGGTCGCACCGTCAACTGGTCGGAGTGGATCACGCCGCGCAACACCATCCGCGTCGACGTCACCTCGCGCCGCAGCCACCTGCAAAGCCTCAACTTCGCCGCCCTGCGCGTCAAGGACGCCGTCTGTGACGACATGCGCGACCGCTTCGGCGAGCGCCCCGACGTCGACACCCGCTTCCCTGATCTGAGCCTGGTCCTCTACATGGACGACATGGAGGCCGTGCTTTACGTCGACACCTCCGGCGAGGCCTTGTTCAAGCGCGGTTGGCGCGAAGACACTGGCGAGGCGCCCCTGAAAGAAACCCTGGCCGCCGCCATGCTGGCCGCCGCCGACTGGCAGGGCCGCCCCGAAGACGGCGCCTTGCTTGATCCCTGCTGTGGCGCCGGCACCATCCCCATCGAGGCGGCCCAGATCGCCTGCGGCATCGCCCCGGGCCTGCAGCGCCGCTTCGCTTTCGAAAAGCTGCTGCCATTCCGTCCGCATCTGGCTGCCTGGCAGGCCATCAAGCAAGCCGCTCGTGATCGCCAGCATCCACCGCGTGTGGCCATCTATGCCGGCGACGTGGCCTTCCGCATGACCGACTTCGCCACCCGCAACGCCGAGCGTGCCGGCGTGCGCCAGTACATCGAATTCAAAACGGCGGACGCCCTGCAGCGCCCCGTCCCCTGCGAGCGCGGTGTGCTCATGTTCAACCCGCCCTACGGCGAGCGCATCGACACCAAAGGCTCCGCGCGCAACGCCTACCGCGCTCGTTCCGAATCCGAGGATGGTGAGCCCTACGAGCCCCAGGTCCGCGCCGGCCGCGAGCAGTTCCAGGACGAAGAGGCTGCGACCTTCTTCCAGCGCTTGTCATCGCACTGGAAGAAGCAATACACCGGCTGGACAGCCTGGATTCTCAGCCCTGACATGAAGCTGCCCGGCGCCATGCGCCTGAAAGAAAGCCGCCGCGTCGTGATGTTCAACGGCCCGATTGAATGCCGCTTGTTCCGATTCGATCTGGTGGCCGGTGGCAACCGCCGCGCGCCCGCTGCCGGGGCGGATGCACCCACCTCGCCTGCGCCATCCGACGAAAGCTGAGTGCCGTGTCGGGCGCTTGACGCGCCCCTCATCCCAATTGCGGGTGCCGGGTGCGCTGCCGCGTCGCTCACGCCTTGTTCAGGGTGCACCCAGGCGCAGGTGCGACTGGAGCCCCATTTCGCCTTGCCCATGGCCGCCAGTCGTGCTTCACGGGCGTGTCTCGCAGTCAGGCTTCGCCACCGGCCTCGTAACCGGTCTCATATAGCGAGGCCATCACACTGAGTGCCGCCAGCGGTGCCGTGTCTGCGCGCAGCACCCTGGCGCCCAGCGTGATGGCCGTCCAGCCCGCATCCAGCGCCGCCTGTTCCTCCGTGGCCGACAAGCCACCCTCCGGGCCGCTCAAAAACACAAAGCCACCTTCAACCTTGGCTTGCCCCTCGCTCACCGCTTGAGCCTCCGCGCCAAGCCACTGCCGCAAGCTCACCGCGTCCCGCAAGCTGAGCACACCCTTGCGCGCCTCAGCGTCCCCAGTAGCGACCCGCAACCAGTTCTGAAGCGTCTGCACCCCGCGAACCTCGGGCACCACCGCGCGCCCTGACTGCTCGCACGCCGAGATGGCCACGGCCTGCCAGTGCGCCACCTTCTTGGCCGCGCGCTCCCCGTCCAGGCGCAGCACCGAGCGCTCACACACCAGGGGTTGAATCGCATGTACCCCCAACTCCGTTGCCTTTTCGATCAGCGCATCCATGCGGTCATTGGCAGGCATACCCATTGCCAGCGTCACCTTGATCGGCAACTCGCGGTCCACGCTCAGCGCTGACTCGATTTCAACCGCCACCTGCTTGCGCCCCATCTCGGTGACCCGAGCCACGCATTCGCGCCCCAGGCCATCAAACAACTGGATCTGCCCACCCGGCTGCATTCGCAGCACCTGTACATGCCGAGCTGCGCCTTCTGGCAACTCGCAGACCTCACCAACTTGCAGGGGCAGGGTGTCTCCGACATGAAAACGAGGCAGCACGATCAAGAACCTTTCACGATTGAGCGGTGCGCAGCCGGATGCGGCCACAAGCAATGTGCGCATTGTCCTTGTGTGGGCACCCATTCCCGCCGCCACGCACAGGCAAACACATGCCTTTCCAACTGGTTTGAAACTGCTTCGCCCTGGGGCAATCGCATCTTTTCAACTTTTTTCTGACAAACACTTGCGCACCCTGTCAAAAAGGTGCCATAATTGCGTTCTTCGCTGCTCACGACGACAAACAAGTTGCTGAGCAAAACAGCGAAAAAGTTCTTTAAAAATTAACAGCCGATAAGCGTGGGTGTTTGGAGTAGATCAGCAGGTTTTAGGACTTGTTGTCTTGAGACCAAACACTCATGGATAGATGAAGAAATGAAATTCACTT
>Ga0265327_10000803_pt1 | contig 47939 bp, 49 predicted proteins | sample 41621metaG_FD_202089 | JGI IMG/M metagenome (GOLD analysis project Ga0265327, IMG submission 202089) | Rhizosphere microbial communities from Carex aquatilis grown in University of Washington, Seatle, WA, United States - 4-16-21 metaG | ecosystem: Host-associated > Plants > Roots > Rhizosphere... | reverse complement strand
CATCGCGTATTTCGCTGTCGCTCATGGCGACGGCCAGGGCCGTTTCCAGACCAGGCACCAGCTGCTCGCGGGTGATGTCCTGCCTGACACGACGCTCCAGTGCACGGTGGTACTGCGCCAGTGTGTAGCAAAAAACGTGCTGGTCGGTCGTCCAGGTCCACGCCAGTAGTTCACCCATGAAGTCACCCGCGTGCGCCAACCGGCCGTCAACGAACGACGGTGTGGAATCTGCTGCGGCATCCAGGGCCAAGCGCGTGAGCATCTGGTCCAGCAGATCGACTGCCCCGTCCAGGATCAGCGCGTTCGAAGGGACAAGGTGGGCCACAATTTTCGAATTCTTGACGATATGTGTCGTGATGCCGTCTTCGGCGTCGGCAAGTAGCGCGTTGAGTCCGCTGCGGGCCTCGGTGACCGAGCGCATGCGGTTCGGGCTGGGTTTGGCCATGACGCGAGCGTAGCACCACGCTGCCTTAAAGGCAGCTATTAGCGCCGTTGACGCGGCTTGGATTCACGCCTGAATAAACGCCGATAACGTACCTTATGTAAGGTATCGGTTTACATATACGGAAAGTGATACTTGCCATACCCCCTTTTAAGGGCCACACTGAGGCCTGTGACCTCTCCGGAAACTGGCCATCTCGGCCGCCTCATTGACGAATACTTGCGGCGCCACAGCGCCAGCATCAGCGGACTGGCCGAGCGGATAGGCATCAGCCGTCAGTCGTTGAGGCAATGGCGAGTTGGCGAAATGCGTTCCGTCCCAACACAACAGAACTTGAAATCCGCAGCAATTCAGATTGGCTGCTCGTACGACCAAATTCTCGACGCAGCTCTACGTGATGCCGGCTACCTGGACGCCGACCGTGCCACCGCCCTAGATTCCACGCCAAACAGGGCCGGAGCAGCCTTTATTCACAACGTGATCGTCGCAGAACGATATTCGGGCCGGGCAGACAACCGGGTGCACGAATGGGAGCGCGGTCCGGGAATCTGGACTGTGGCGCACCGTGGCTACAGCGGATACCGCCGACTTGATCTCTGGGCCTACCCCGACGAACATTCCGCACTCAAAGCCGCCGCCAGGCTTGGCATGGAATGCGGTCTCGACGAGGACGAGGCCGCCGCGAAAGCATACGAACAGCAGGACTATCGAGCAGTACTCGACCGTCATCGCGAGACTGCCCCTGAGTGGCAAATCCTGACCGTCGAGCTGACCCATTTTGTCGGAGAAAGCGGCACACTCCTGACCACCTCGGCCGGGGTAGGCCCAAGCATCACTGCCCGGCCCGATTCCCTCGGCCTGCCGGACGCTGCCGACGATGAGGAACTGGCCCTGATGGAGAACGACGAAGAGTACAGCGAGATCGTTGAGCTCATCTCTGCTCGGCAAGCGACCCTGATCGCCAACGCGGCCGACGAGATCGCCAACGCCATCCGTTCTGACGCCGACACGCTTGACTCAACGCCCGTCACCAAGTGCAACAGTGGCCAACTCGAGGTACTAGCGACGCTGCCATCAATCACCTTCGAGCAGTCGCGACTGTGGCGCTACCAACTGGCCGCGGCCGCCGACCGCTTGGCGACTGACACGCGCCTTTGGGGAGCGCCCATCCCCCGGTGCACCGGCGAAGAGATGGTTCTGCACCTCATCTTGCGGCGGGCCGAGGCCACTGCCCGCCCACGCCAGGTCCGACGCGGATCATGGGATCAGTTGTCCGAAGTCCTATTTCAGGATCATGACGTGCTGACGCTCTACGATCTGCCGCCGGAGGCCACTGAGTCAGTGCTGGGCGGCGTCAATCTGCACCCTCGGCGCTGGTTCACCGAGTTCACCCTGCCATTCCCCATGCCTGAGCGGCCTAGTCAAGCCGCCCAGTCACGTTGGTCAAAGCGAACATCCCCCACGCCCGAGTTGACCGGACCTGCTGAACAGACGTTCGATTTAACCGACGAGATGAAACGCCAGTATGCGATCGGGCAGTTTCTCGCCGCCGACCCAGGTCTCCCCTCGCGATTCAATCCAAACCTGGCGGTCAATGTTGACGGTGAAATCGTGCCCTCCCCACCGAGCGTGACGGCGGAATCCCTTGCTAGCGAACTGCGTTCACGGGGATGGGTCGCGCGCGAGGGCGGGTCCGACGAGGACACCGAGCAGGTGTGCGAAATCGATGAAGACGACCACGGCCGTGGGGTGGACGTCAGCGTTTACTTCCTCCGATACGAGCCCGCGACGTGGATCGTGGGCACAGGCACCCACCATGCACCCACGCCCAGCACGGCTGCGGAGCTGGCTGACTGCGTCATCGCGACGATCAGGGATGACGGCTCGTGACGGGCACGTCCTACAGCGAGGACGCGGTCACTCTAATCGGCGACTGATACGAAGATGGTGGAACAGCGCGCATCTACTCACCGCCGCGAACAATCAGTTCGAGCGTGAAATGAAGCCCATGTTCTGAGCACTCGCCCTCTGTCCAGTTGGTCGAGACGACGGACACATCGGGATGGTCTACAAGGTAGTCAGCGGCCCGCGCGAACAGTTCCCCGGAGCCATCCCCATCATCGCTCGTGCACCCGAACCGCACGGCCGTGACAACTTCGGTCACGACACCCTCGTCGTAGTTGCCGGCATCAAGCGCGACGCGACTGGCCATTGCGGCCTGAAACGCAGTCAGCGCCAGCTCGGTCTCCTCTAATGAGTCGGCAGAGTCGTAGCGGCAACGGCCATCGGCCATAGGTGTGAGCATCTCGTCTTCTGCGGCAAGGCGGGCGCGCAAGTCTGCCGCGTCGACCTTGATGTAACCAGCGCGGTCACTTTTCGCCACGATGTGCTCCATCCGCGGCAAACTGGCGTTGTCAGGCAACACCATTAGACCGCTATCACTCAAGGTGGCGTCCATGCGTGCGGCCCAGTGCTTGACGACGGCGTCGGGTGTATCGGTGATGATGTGTCCGACGAATACCGGCGGGTTGAGCCCGCCCACCTCTGCGAGGCGACATCCGAACGCGTACAGCGAGCCAATCAGAAGAAGGCCGAAATCGTGATGCCGGAAACATGGGTCGACGAAGACGTTGAGGACCAACAGCATCAGGTCTGGAGCGGTATCGGCGAGGGCGTGCGCCAGCGTGCGTTTAAGCGCATCGGTATCGGCCAGAAAGTCGGCGTATGCCCGACCCTGCTCGGGATACTCGATCATGTCCAGCGACAAGCTCACCGCGTCGTCGACGCCGGTCTCGTCAGGCCGCACGAGGATTGCGTCGATGTACCCGCCGATCACGAGGTAACCCGGGTCATCTACGTCTGTGAAGAGCAACAGCACCCGGTAAAAACTGATGTCGGAAACGAGGGTGGTCAGTGGGGCTACGCTGGTCTCGGCCGGCGCGAAGCTCAGTGACTGAACGGTGGGCGCTAGGTTGTCCGCCACCTCGCCGAGCTGGCGGATTTCAGGGCGGGGTTCGGTCATCCCTCCAGTCTCACTCACATCAGCACGGCTGACCAGGGGGCCGAACGGACCTTGGGGCGGCGCGGAATAGCCGGTATCGCGGCCGAACACAACTTTCGAATCGGTCGTTCCCAACCCTGACCACGATGTAGCACTTGTGCTACGCTCGCGTTGTGAACACCGTAGGCCTGCGAGAACTACGCCAGAACGCTTCGGACCTCGTGCGGCGGGTGGAAGAGGGCGAGGAAATCATCATCACCGTGGCGGGCAGACCCGGGGCCCGGCTGGTGCCTGCCACGCCGCGCGCATGGCGCCAATGGGCCGATATCACCGATCTGTTCGCTGGACCGGCGGACTCAACGTGGGAGTCTGACCGGGATCGTATTGCTCAGGATGTGCGTGACCCTTGGGCGTCCGCGTGAGGGCAGTCCTCGATACCAGTGTGGTGATCGCCACCGACGTCGGTCCGATCGACGGTGAGCTCGCCATCAGCTGCGTGACCCTAGCCGAGCTGCATTTCGGGGTTCTCGTGGCCAAGAACCTCGATGACCGGGCCGAGCGCCTACGCCGACTCTTGCTGCTACAACGCAGATTTGACGCGCTACCCCTGGATGAAGCGGTTGCCGCCAGCTATGGCCAACTCGCGGCGGCGGTGGTGAGTGCGGGTCGTCAACCTCGCGCCCGGTCGATGGATTTACTCATCGCGGCCACCGCGCATGCGCACTCGGCCGCCCTCTACACGCGCAACATCGACGACTTCGCAGGACTCGGCGACCTGATCGAAGTTCGTCAAGCGTGATCGCCGGCCACATCGTCAGCACTCACCAAGGAGGACGCCCCGTGAGCACCGCGTATTACAACGAAGAGGCCTTTTTCGAGGCATGGCGCAAAGGCGTACGGATCGCCGGGGCGCTCTATTTCGGCGACGGCCACGCGGGGAACGTCGAGACGGCCAAAAGCAAGTACGACCTGGCGCCGGACTACGACGCCGTTGTGAGCGCCCTTGGCACCCTTTCCTCGGGTGAGGCGGTGTTCCTCGCCGCGATGTACAGCTTCTACAACGACATTGCCGGCGGCAAAATGCTGGCCCAGCTCGACGCCCCCGGCCTTGCCGGTATCTCGGCACACCTGGACGAAGCCCGCTGCCGGGTGATTGCTGACCTCTTGGTCTCCTACGCCGGATGGTAGGTAAATCCATGTCCCACAACGCACATCGTCGTGGAGCCACCGGCATCGCCACCTGATTTCCCCTGCCCCGTCCGCAGTATCGAAAGGACCCGACCAGCCGTGCCGCCGCTTCCCACTGAGTGGATTGGACGCGACAAGACGTTCGCGTCCAAGGTTCCCGGCCTGGAAGAGATCGGCTCGATCGCGATCCCGTACGCCCGACTGCCAGGCCGCGCCGCAACCACCTATCGGCCCCACTACACCCACTGGGCTGACCTCGCCGATCAACCGATGGAAGACCTGATGGCCCTCCCCGGAGCAGGCGAACGCACCCTGCGCGCCACCATGGCAGCCGCCATCGAAATCGTGGACACCCACCGCGCCGCGCGAGGCCGACGCCGGCTCACCGCCCCAGCGGCCGCCCACGTCCTGCTAGGCCGTCTCGATCCAGTCGACCGAACCATGCTCACTGGCCTCGTGTTCCCGATCGACCCGATCCCCCGCGAGGACGTCGCGGCCGAGCTGGGCGTCGACCCAGCATGGTTTGATCGCAACCGGCCCCGCGCCAAGCGCCGGTTTGCCGAAATACTCGCCGAACCAGCCCATCACGACGTGACCCGCCACGCACGCGCTCTGGCGGCTGTTCTTGGTCCCTACGCGCCCAGCCATCGCGTTATCCACTATCTCGGGGAGCTTCGCCTAGACCCCGACAGCGTTGAGGCGCAGATGTACCTGTATCTCGCCGGACCGTACGCGCCTCGGGGAGACTGGTACGAGAACCGTGCCATCGGCGGTGAGCGGCGCGCGCTCGATGTCGTGGCCCACGCATTCGATGCGTCCCCCGCTCACACAGACAAGGCCCTCACCGCCAGGCTCGTAGACGCGGGCATGCCCCCTGCCGTGGTCCCGGCATTCCTCGCAGAGTTCTTCAACTTGCGCCGCCTGAACGGTGTCTGCGTGCAGTGGGGCTCAACGTCGCGGGAACAAGCCGAAGCGGTCTTGCACGCGATGGGCAAGCCGATGACAGGCGCGGACATTCACGCGCTGATCGACAGCCAGACGGTGACACTGCAGACGCTCATGGGAACGCTGTACACCGACGAGCACTTCGTCCGGGCATCGAGAACCACGTGGGCCTTGCGGGCATGGGGAATGGCGCGGTATCAAGGCCTTGTCGAGGAGATCGGACGCCGCATCGACGCCGCGGGCGGCCGCGTGCGCAGCGCTGACCTGGTCGCCGACGTTCTGGCCGCAGTGCCCGATGTTGCCGAATCATCCGTGCGCGGGTACATGGCATCCCTGGCATTCATCTCTGAAAGAGGAACCCTACGCCGTCGCCGGGACGATGACCCCTTACCCGCCCAACCTCATTGGAACACCGCACGCGGAACCTTCCAGCACGCCAACACTATTCGGCTCGCCCTACCCGTCACGAGCGAGCTGCTGCGCGGCTCCGCGGTCCAAATCCCGGCGGCCGCAGCAGCAGGTGCGGGCGTGCAACCCGGCGAGCGGCGCAACTTCGGCACAGCTGTCGGCGACGTCGCAGTGATCTGGCCGCTGTGGAGCACCAATGGTCCACGCCTCGGGACTATTCGCGCACTCGCCAAGTCCCACGGCGCGCAGATCGGTGACACGGTGGTGCTGATCTTCGACACGGCCAAACACACCCTCACTGCCCGTCGCATCCCGGCGGGCACCGCCGGCGAGCCTCTGCTCGAGCTCCTTCTCGGGACCAAGAGGATCACCCTCCGCAGTATCGCCACGAGGCTGGACTGTGCACCCGAGGACGTCCTCAGGCTCCTGAACCACCGCGGCGACACAGCCCTCGCCGACGTCGTCACCCAGGTCTGTCAGTCCCTTGCGCCAAAATAGAGGAACCGCACCGCGATTCATCGCCACCGCACCGACAACGAGGAACAGATGGCCACTGAGAACCCACCAGCAGCGTCCGCTATCACCGCGTTCGAGCCGGCACGTGTCGGCTTCGCGAACGGCGATGTGACGGTGTTTCACCGCGCCGAAATCGAAGACCGCAGCGGGAGGCTCACCACCGTCGACCGGCGCAGCTACGACGACCCGAACGACAACCAGATGAGCGAAGCTGAACACGTTCGGCACTACGCCGCGCATGCCTGGACATGGGTTGAACCCGAAGTCGACAGCGGCACACTGTGGGTTCAGCACTACGCATGCACGCAGGACGGGGAGCCACTCAACGATCGAACCGCCTGGTTCCGACTCGCATGGATCGTGCCGCAAGCGGAAGCAGTGAAAGTCGCCTCGCGATACGTTGCTGACCAATTCAACTACCGCTGGAGCGATGTCGCGCCGCACATCGAGCAGGACCTCGAACCGGCGATCCCGGGATATGGGCGGCCGTTGGCGGACCGCCAGGGCAAGTTCCACCATCTCGCGTTCCGCTGGCTGCCGCACCCTGCTACGTGGCCCCCGTCGCCCAAGTCGACGCTTCAATTCCAGTCATGACCGTGGGCCGCCAGTGACCGCCAAGGGCGCCGCGACGCAGACGCGGATCCTCGATGCCGCCACGCGGGTGGTCGCCACCAGTGGCTACCACGCGGTCACCCATCGGAGGATCGCTGAGGAACTCGGCTCCTCAGTCGGTCGTATCCAGCATCACTACGGTGCCATAGCCGACCTCGTGCAGGCAGTGGACGAATACGTCCTCCGGCATTTTCAGACGGTCATCCACAAGCTCTCACAGGGTGCCAACACCGACCCCCTCGAAGCGTTCGGTGAACAATTCGTGGCGCTCGGCCCGCACGGCATGACCATGATCGACTACCTCGCCCAGGCTGTCGCAGACCGAAAATCCCTGGCCACCAACGTCTTCCTTGGGCTGTGCGAGGCTCGGAAGGCACACGTTGCGCATCTGGTCGAGACAGGTGCGCTGAGCCACGATGCTGACGATCTCCAGACAGTCATCGCCCCTGTGGTGCTAAGGCTGACCACTTTGTTGTTGCACTCGCACATCCAGCGATGCGCAGGACTGTCGCTGTGGACGCCGGCCGGGGCCCGGCGAATGGATTCTGCCGCAACCCGATTCCTTCGTACCGCCGACAACCCCACACGAAACGGACAACCATGAACGAGCACGAGCGCAGAGCGCAAGACCTGAAAAACGACCTCACGACGTCCCTGCACAACCTGTGGGTCCGCGCAATACTCGAACGAGCACTGGAGGCGGCTCGAGGCGGAAGTCTGACACTGAACTGGCGGGAGCAACTGACCAGTCCCGCCGGGTGCCAACCCGACGTCGCGATGTTCGCCCTTGAAGAAGTTCGGCAGATGCCCGTCGCCGCGTGGGAACCTGCAGCGACCGCCGATTGGGAGGAGGCATTGGGATCGTGGTTTGCCACCACCAGGGCACTCCTGGTCCAGGACTACATCCACAAGTCCGCCCAGCAGCATAGGTCGCTGGAGACGCGATCGACCCTCTTTCTCCGTCCAGATGTGTTCCACGACGGCAGACTCGCCGATATGGTCCGCAAGGAGGATGCCGCCTCAGACATCGCTACCGATAACCTCATCCGGCGGCAGAGCACCCTTTACATCGTGGCCCGCGACCGTGCGTGCGCGTCTTACCTGGCTGGCCTGGCCGCCGGAGGCCAACCTAACGACTGGGTCGGCTGGTTTAGCCAGCGCATCGACACCTGGGACAGCCCAGAAATCGTCAAAAGCAACCGTATGCAACTGGACTGGATCAGCAGGAACTGGGAGCAGCTGCCGCTGTACTGGACGTACTGAATCGAGCCGGTCCCGGCGATGGCGAACGGGAACTCTTCATCCGCGCGGTGCATCAAGAACTGGCCGAAAGCGCCTTACCCACCGTGGTGTTCGACATCCTGATCTGCTCCCGTGAGGATGCCTTGAGTGAGCGCCGACGGCGTAGTCCCTAGTGCGGCGGAAATGCGCGCCAGGAGGCCGACGGTGATGTTCCGGCGCCCGTTTTCGACCTGATTCACGTAGGTCCGGTGAACTTCGGCTCGTTCGGCCAGCACACCCTGCGAGAGCCCCAACTTTTCACGCCGCGCCTTGATCTTCGCACCCAGCCGCTCCAGGACGGCGGGGTCATCTTCGTCGGACATGCGGACCTGCTCTCTGGGCACTGGTGTTGCACATAGTCTACGGTCTGCGGTGTCGATCGTGAACTCAGAACAGTCCTTCACCGGTCGCCTCCTGCCACCATTGCTCAAACCCGGAGCGCTTCTTGGACTGCGCACCGGCCGGGGCAGCGACGAACAGATGATCGGCGCCGTGCTCGGACCGAACCCGGAGGATGTGGCGCACGATGCCGTCGGCCCCCAGTACTCGCCGGCCCGGGCGAGCCGCGAGTTGTTCGGTCATGGCTGCGCGGGTGCCGGTGGCCACGACCTCAAGTGCGCGAGCGGTGATGCCCCGCCCGCCGTTCTTTGCCGGCCGGACCACCCGACGCACTTCGTACAGGGACCACTGCGCGGAGGCCAGGCGGCCGTGGAAGAGGGCCAGCGCCTCCCCCAGCCCTGCGTCTGCCACCAAGTCCGCCACGCTGCTGCCCACGATCAGGGTCTGCAACGGATTGATGCTGCGCGCAACGTATTCCAGGAACAGGGCATCGACGGCCAGCTGCGGTTCGCGGCGATAGCGCTCGATCACCTGTACGCGACCCGCCGCGCTCGACATTGAATATGGGCAGAAACCGCAGCAGCTTTTGGGAATCTCAACGCCCAGCACGTCGAGGACATACTGCGCGCAATCCCGGCGTGTCCAGCCCCAATCTTGCAGGGGGTACCAGCCGGCCCGAAGAGCCGTGTCGTGCATGCGGTCCTTGTCCGACCGTGACCGCTCATCGGCCTCGAACCCCACGGCATGCCGGTACGGCTGCCCTTTGGTGATGCGCGCGATCACCGGGTCAAGGGCATCACCCTTCGAATGCACGGAGCAGAGTCTTTTGCCGCCGAGCTGGGGAAGGGTTGCCGCCGTGAGCATTTCATCACCCAAGGTGTAGACGCCGTCGGCGTAGAGACGAGATGGCGACCGGGAATCATCAAGGACCACAACCCCGGCTCCGGCACGCGTGGTGCGCCGCTGCGAGCGCGCCACCTGAATGAACCGCACCGACTGTTCCGCGAGCATCGGAATGACGAGCTGGGAAACGGCGTCGATCGTGGCCCGACTTTCGTGGCCGGTCATCGCCGTCACCACCGCCAGCTCTGAAAGGTCGAAGTCCCGCGAGGCCGGCTCGGTCAGCCAGCGCACGAGCATCGACGTGGAATCTAGACCCAGGCCGAACGAGGCCACAACCGTCGGCTCGGTCGCGCTGTCATCGAGTCCACTGAGCCGGTCGATTGGACTACCGGAATTGAAATCAACTGTTGCTAAGTGCATTTCGTAATGTCCGTTCGTGTGACGTGTTGCCTATAGTCTACATTTAGATGTAGACTATAGGCAACAGCTCAAATGGAAGGCCTCAGCGACATGAGCGATCTCACCACTGACCAGCGATGGCTACTTTTCTTCATGGGTGGATGGATGATCCGCGACTGCCTGATCGACTCCACTGGCACAGACCGCCTGATGCAGTCCATGGCAGGGGGTTACAACCACCAGCACCCCACCGGTGGGCCGGAATGGATGACCAGCTACGAGACGCGCAACGGCAAGGTGGTCTCCCCCGGACACGGCGATGTGCGCGTCGTTGTCTCCAAAGCTCAGATCAATGCCTACGCCCGCACACTGCCGAGCTCGATCCGCGACGAACTCATCGCCGCTCGACGCGACGAAGCCGACGAACGCAACCGCACCCTCGGCTGGTGCCACTGCCCGCACGCCCACGCCGCCCCGAACGCCCACAGCGGCCCGTGCACCCGCTACCACCCCACCGCCGCCGAAGACCGCGCGCACTACGAGGAAGCGGACCGGCTTCGCCGCATCACCACGGACATCATGCGCCGCGCCCTGCGCCTCGATGAGCAGGCCGAACAACTCGACCTATTCGCGTCCTGACCGCACCAAATCGCCACCACGACAAAGGAGTACGCCATGACAACGACCACCTACGTCGCCACCGTCGCCCCCTTCGAGACCGCCGCCACTGAGGACAGCGCCCCACTGGCCCGGATCCGCTACGTCAATGACAACCACACATTCGTTCGCGTGACCCGAGTACAGCACGACGCGCTCGATGCCGTCACCGGCTACGGCATCGACTTCTGGCTGACCGTTGACACCCTGGCTCGGCAGGTACACCGGCACATCCTGGAGCTGATCGCAGCCCGAAAGAGCAACCATGTCACCAGTTTTCAGGAACTGTTACCCGAACACCGCGAGAAGATCAACACTTCACCCGAGCTTGCGGACCTCGGCCCCACCGGCCTGCTCTACCTCCACCTACGAGTCACCGACCTGCTTCGGTTCGGCTGACCCCACGACGCCGCACCCGGCCGATCACCCGCACCCGATCCGAAAGGACCAGCCGCCATGGCGCTAATCCGACCCGTCGACCCCACCGACATCAACCTCACCCTCCAGAATGGCATCGGCCCGCAGCTGGAATGGCAACTCGACGCATACGAACTCGAACGCCGGATCGACGCTGCCGCCTATGCAGCTGCAGCGATCCTCAACGCTCCGTTCTACGAAGCCGACCTCGACGCCGCCGAACGCACAGCAGCCGAGGAAGCGTACGCACAGGCCCCGTATGCGATCAGTGAGAGCGCCCACTGACGCCATGTGCACACTTGACCCCGACATCGACTACACCCATCCCCACGGTGCGCGCGGCTACGGCCAGACGCTCTCGGCCCTCGCTTCTCTGCTCGACGCCGACTGGCACGTCGCCGATTCGGGCGGCGGCTGTCAGCTCATCGTCTCGGGAATCCCACTGGAGGGCGGCTACCGCATCCAGATCTCCGACCGCGACGGCCCACTGTCGGACTACCCGCAGCGATCACGCGCCTGCCGAGCCGGACAAACCATCGGCTGGGCAGCTGGAATCTACAGCGCCGCAACCGACTACACCGAACTGCACGGCTGGGCCGACACCACCGACAACCACGCCGACATCGCCGCTCTCGTCGCGGACGCACTCCAGGACTACCGCCGCCACCGCGGCGCAATCTGCCACTGCCCCACCACCGAAAGGAACTGATCACCATGTCCCTCGCCGCATTCGAAAAGGTCGCTCGCTGGCACTTCGCCAATCCGCCGGCCACCTGGACCGTCCACAAGGTCGACACCCGCACCTGGCACATCCGCGCGGCCGACGGAGCCGTCATCGACCGCTTGACCACCAAGCGCGACGCCGAGCAGGCCCTCATCGACGGCACCTACGTGAAGCTGTGGCACGAGAAAACCGCCTGGTACATGGGGACCAGCACCAACCCCCGCGAGCGTGCCCTCACCGCCGAGGAACGCGCGATCATCGACAACATCGTCGGCTACGTGAACCGGAACACAACCACCTTCGAGCACGTCCCCCCGGACCAGGTACGACGAGTTCGTTTCCGTGACCGCGATGCCGACGATACCGAGACCTGGGACGCGACAGTCTTGCCCGAAGGCCGCTGGTTGCTCCGAGGCGTGCACTGGTGGACGTTCGACGAGAGTGAACTCGAGTTCCTGGACACCCCGAAAAAAGCGCATGGAGAGCAGCAAGTGCCCGATGAGCTGGACGAGCTCGCAGCAGCCTGCGAGCACTGGGACAAAGTCATCGACAGCGACTTGGCGACCAACGACGCCGAACACGACGCGGCGCTGAGGATCATCGAGATAGCCCGCCGCGTTGCCTCCCGGCCCCGCCCAGGGGCGAACGTGTAGCTCCCCCAACACGTTCGGGGCCGGTCCCATGACGGATCGGCCCCGAAAGCGGCGATCAAAACACAACAATTAGCCCCTCTAATGTGTTGCCTATAGTCTACATTCGCTGTAGACTATAAGTAACACCCGGTGAGAGTGACCGGGACGAAAGAGGGGACACACCAATGACTTCCATCGCCGAATACCGCCCAGCCCTCGGCAAGCGCCGCTTCTCGCACGACGACCTTGTCGCCGTCGACCTCTTTTCCGGCTTCGGAGGATTGACCAAAGGCATTGCGCAAGCGGGCTTTTCGACAATCTGCGCGGCCAACCACAACGAATACAAGATCTCCGTTCACGAGGCCAACCACCCCGAAGCGGAACACTGGATCGCCGACCTGGTTGACCGCAAGTCCACGGCCTACCACTCCGTGCGTGATCTGCCCAAAGCCGATCTGCTGGCCGCAGGAGTGAGCTGCGTGAACCACTCCCAGGCGAACACCAAAAAAGCCTACGAGCAGGGCCTGTCGCTGTTCGATCTGGAGGACACCGAGTTCGAAGAGAGCGTCACCCGCTCCGAGCGTGACCGGGCCACCGCGAATTGCGTTCTGCACTACGCTGCCCAGCACCACCCGCGCCTGATCCTGGTCGAGTGCACTACCGAGCTGACCTCCTGGGGACCGGCCATCCAGGGCAAGCGCAAGGTCGGCGACGGCAGCACCTACCGCTGGTGGCTCAAGCAATTCGACCTGCTCGGCTACAACCACCGCGTGCTTATCCGGACTACCGGGGCGGGATTTGTGACCATCCACGACCGACGATGCGGGAGTAGACCGCGGTATCGGTCGATCCACACCTTGACGCACTTGCGCGATACGCCGGTAGCGGCGGCGATGTGCGCCTGCTTCCATCCGGTCTGGCGGCTTTGCACGATGAGGAGCCGACCGTGGGTGGTCAGACGTGCGCTCGGTGGGATATGAAGCCTCCGAAAAGTTCAGGCGGGAAGGTGCGCTCTGGTCATGGCACGCCTGAGCCGGGCGCCCGTGCGGGACGCCCGGCTCTGTTTGAAATGGGTGATGTTGGTCGGTGCGCCGGTGATCAGCTGGCGGTGTGCCACGCTTTGTGGACGAACTCCAGTTGGTTTCTAGGTCCAGTTGCGTACGTCGGCGCAGTGCCGCAGGAAGCCGAGCGGAACGGTCGGCTGCAGCACGGACGGTTTCCACCCCGTCGCCTCCTGCACGAAACCGCCCTTGTCACCCCGCCCCGGCCGCCACACCTTGTCGGCGACGGGGAGACGGTTCCAGTTGATCGGGCCGCCGTCAGCCGTCGACGTCGGCGGATCGAAACTCGCGTCGTACCGGCTGGCGTTGTCGGCGCCGTGGTCACCAAAGGCCGGCGCACCCGTGAGGAACCCGGAACCCTCAACGAACCAGTGGATCGCGACGAGGCCGTACTGGCTCACGCCACGCGTCTGCAGATACTTGTCCCACTCCTGGAACAGGTCGTAGGCCGAGATCTCATCGGGTGTGTACTCGTCAGAAATCGGGTCGCAGTCGGCCTCCCAACGCCACCGCAGCGCGAAATCGGAGCGGGTGTATCCGGTGTCCAATGACACGACGTTCCAGCGGTTCTCGGCTTCGATGTACGGGCTGCTCTCATCGCTCATGTCCACATCCTGCCGTGGTGCCATGCCGCGTAGACCGAAGTTCACTCCAAGCGCAGTCGCTCAGTCCCGCGGCTGGACCTGTGCGAGTCCGATCCAGATGCGGTACTCCCACTCCTCCGGCTCAGCGTGGCGATCTACGTACATGCTCCGGACCCGCTCGATCGTGGTATCAGCGGACAAACCCCAGTCGGGGACCTCGTTCCCGTCGCCGGGCAGATCCCCGACGCTGACGAGCCCCTCATCCAGCATCGCGCGCAACACCGTCGTCACCACGTCGAACCGTTCGCTGTCGCCCGCCGCGAGGCGCTGCTGCGTCACGATCTGATCGATCTCGATCATGGGCACCCAGTCGTAGGCTGCGGCGTCCAGGATCTCGCTGCGCAGCGTGTCCTGCGTACCGTCTACCGGTTCCGTCATCGCTGGCTGCTCCTCATGTTCGCCATCATCTCAGTGCCCCTCAAAGTCGCGGGGATTCTCATTCGGGTTGTCCTCCCCGAGGATCGGGAACGGGTGGTTGATGCTGCCCGGCGGATGCACCGGCTGCGGCCCGAACGGCTCCGTGGACGGTCCGCCCCAGCCCTCGATCGCCGGTGCGGGTTTCACCGCGGGCGCCGGCTCGACGACGGGTGCGGGTTTCGCGGCGGGACCGGCTTCCGCTGCTGGCGGTGGTGCCGGCCGCGGCGCTTGCGGCTCCGCCACCTTCGGCGCCTCGACCGGTGCATTCGGAGCCGGGATGTTCGGTTCGGCGGCCGCACGCTCCGTTGACAACGCGGCGGCTGTGCAATGAAAGTCGCCTGCGCGGAACCGATCACCCGCGGCGTGCGTCTAAACAGTCATGGACGAATACGCGGAGGACCTGGACGGACCCCAGCTGCCCGACGTTGTGGAGAACTACCTGGCCGGCGAGCGGTCGTGGCACCGAGTGCTGCGCGGAACGGGCCTGGTGGCGCCGGCGGAGTCGGCCGCCGAGCTCCTGTGATGGGCAGAGCGATGACAGCTACTCGTGCTGAGGGTTGAGCCGGCACTGGTGCGTGCCCGCAAAGCAGTCGAACGGGTCGTAGGGCGTGGTGCTGACCTGCTTGAGCAGCGGAACGTGTGACTCCCAGTCCCAGCTGAGCCACCGCGCGACGCACAGCCCTGTGACACTGACGGCCCCGGCAGCCTTGAGTACTGCGGCGGCCGACTGGATCGATGTACCCGTCGCCCACGTGTCGTCGACGAGGAGAATCCTCTTCCCTTGGACCCTGGACCGCCACTTGTCGGGTACCGCGAAGCGGTCGGCGTTGGCGACGCGCGGCAAGTTCACGGGACCGGGTTCGAGGGCCACGCGCTTGATCTCGTACGGACCGCCAGAAGCGGGGTCATCCGCCGCGAGCCGTGCAACGTTGCGCGCGATACCGGCGACCGGGTGCAGCCCCTCCCGCGGTGTTCGCGACGGAACGAACGCGGCGGCATCCCATCCGCCGTCCACGGCAAGCATGCACGCGTCATGGATCCAGGTGACGACGAATGCGAGCTCGTGCACATGCTCCACACAGAGCTCGGTGGGAGGGATCTCCTTGTAGAGCCGCATCGTCTGCGCGCTCTGCGACCAACCCCCGGGATTCTGTCCGTCGGCGTACGCGAGGAAGAACGTGCGATTACAGGTCGCGCCGCCCAGGGCCTCCTCGGTGGACTGGCACCGGGAGCACACGCCGGAGCCAGACTCGGGTCCGCGGCAGACTCGGCAGATACCGCGACCGGCGGCGATGTTGTGGAAGTACGCGACCTTGCCCAGCGCGACGGCGATGTCGTGACGCAGCTGCGCGTCGGCCTGCCGGTCGGTCACCAGGCAGTGCCAGCCGGCACTGGGGCGAGGTGGGATCGCACCGTCTGATCCGCAGCGGCGATCTGCTCCAGCTGTGCAACCGCTTCGCCAGCGGTGCTCACAATGAACACATCGGGGCGGTCCGCGAGGGCTCGACCCCAGGTGGTGCCCTCAGCGACGCTCCGGTGCAGCACCAACCTGCGACCATGCGCGACCGCCTCCGTCGCTTGGTGCTTGGTACCGGACTTCTCGGAGGCCTCGGCGATCACCGTCACGCCGGAGTAGGCGCTCATGGTCTTGTTGCGGGCCGGGAACGCCCATTTCGCTCCAGGGAATCCGGGGAGGAACTGACTGATCACCAACCCACGTTCTGCGACGGTGGCCTGCAGCTTGGCGTTCGGCGCCGGGTACGCGCGATCGATGCCGGTGCCGATGACACCGACGACGCGGCCGCCCAGTTCCAGCGCGGCGGTCATCGCGGCCGTGTCGACGCCCTCGGCGAGCCCGGACACCACCGTGACATCGTGAGCCGCGAGACCAAGCGCTACACCGCGGGCGAAGTCGAGGCCAACGGCTGACGCCTTTCGAGAGCCGACGATCGCAACGCTGTAGCCATCCGTAGCGAGGGTGCCCTCGGTCATCAGCAGCGCCGGTGGACGCCGTGCTGCCCGGACCCGATCCGGGTACGCGGCATCGAGAACCGTCAGAGTGCGCCAACCGCGCGAGGTCCACTGCTCGACGTCACGGGCGGCAGCGTCGCGATCCGGCTCAGTTCCCGGTACCGACACGAGGGTCGTGGCTACGTGTTCTTCCCACAGCTGGTCTGCGGAGCCGGCGTCGAGTAGCGCCTCTCCGATGCCGGCCAGCGTCAGCGTCTTTGGCAGATCGCGTATCAGAGCCACCACGGTGGCGGCAGCTGAATAGGCCATGCTGCACCTCCGTTCCCTGATCAGCGTGTTAGTGCGAGGCTATCCCGCCCGGCGGGTGACGGCACCCGACGCTCCGTCTGCGAACTGCAGCGTAGAGGGCAGGTCTGACAGATCGCGGTGGTCGACGAACTGCCGGGTTACGGGTATGCCATGCCTTCCGCGGCGAACAACGCCTCAATCAGGATCCCGTTAGTCGCTCCCAGCAGCCGTTCGTCGATACCGTCGATCTTCAAGTCGAGCGCTCGCAGCGCCCCACCGACCTTGATGATGGCCAGGCACCGACGGACACGATCGGAGTGGTCCTGCGCGTAGCGGGCGAGCGCCGACCACTTCGCGGAGGTGTCGGCGAGGTCGTAGCGATGCGGGTCCACGATGTCCATGACGAATTCGCCGCTCGCGTCGTCGTGCCAGAACAGGAAGTCCGGGTGCATCAGCTGGTACTTTTCGCCGAACAGGTACGGCACCGCAAGCGCGTGCTGGCCCGACGACGGGTTCCGGTACCAGCCCACCAATGTCTGCGCGGAGAGCTCCGCTTCCAGCACTGCGGACTCCCACGACGACCGGGACGTGTCCACGGGGAATCCGCCGGCGTTCGGCTTGCTGTCAGGGATCACGTACAGGTGGTACGGGTATGTGGTGATCGGTTCGGTGGTCTGCCCGCGCACCTTCTCCGTCGCCGCCGGGTACACGTCGCGCACCTCGACCGTCGTCGGCAGCATCGGCATCCCGCCCAGATGCCAGAGCGGCTCGATCTGATCACGCACATGTCGCGGACGCCGCGACACCTCCGATCGGTGCTGCTCCTTCCAGGAGCTGATCAGCGCGGCAGCCTGCGTTTCAATGATCTCCTTGAAGCCCAGTTCGGCCATGGCAGTCAGGCGTACGGCCGCGTCGATCTCATCCTCTCCGGCATCGCACAGGTCGTTGTAGTACCAGTGGGCCGAGCCTTCCGGCAGGACCCGCTGAGCGCGGCGGAAGTACCCATCCAAGTCACGTTCGTTGGTCGCAGTGTCCGCCTTGCCGACGCTCTGCATGAGCGTCTCGCCGTACGCGACCATGGTGGTACTCACGGTCAACGACATGATGTCGGCAACCTTGGCATCGATCTCGTGGCTCCGCTGGCCGTCCGCCGCGCGCATCTGGTCGACGATCCACTGCTTGGCCTTCGCCGAACCGTTTCCCACGAGGCCGTGCTCGGTCAGCGCCGCAGCGAGACGCAGCAGCTGCGCCGTCCGGGAGCTGAACGTCGCCCTCTGCCTCATGTACGACGGCGTCGTGTCGAGGAGCTCGAAGACCTCCGACGGAACCTTCGACGAGCGTCCGCACATCACCGGGGCCACCACGACATCGACCTCGACGGTCTCGTCCTCGGTGAGCGCGTTGACGACCCGCGCTACATGCTCGGTGCGGAACCCGGGCAGGTACGCGGCCACCTCGTTCAGGCGGTCATCTCCACCTTCGATCCGCTTCGCAAGCGGTGTCCGGACGAGTCGCCCGATCAACTGAGCGATCTCGGTGTAGGAGTCCTTGCCCTGAAACGACACCAGCACCTCTGCTCGGGGGCAATCCCAGCCGGTGGTGAGTGCTGACTTGAAGAGCACCACCCGGGCACGGTCGTCATCGGAGATCGCCTCCGGCGGCAGGTAGCGAACGGTGCGATCCCCCACCTTCAATGGGCCGTGGGGGTCGCCGAAGGCGTGCGCCACTGCATAGTCGCTGAGCTCCGGCCATGTGGACTCGATGACGGAAAGTATCTCCGGCAGTTGACGATTCGCAGGGTCCTGCGCGACCTGCACTACCAACAGCGGCTCCACCAGCCGGTCGCCGGTGGTCTCGTGGTGCGTCCGCCAGGCCGCGTCCGCACTTTTGAGATCCTCCACAGCGAGCGCCAGCATCGTGTTGTTCGCCGACTGCGACTCCCCCAGGCTGCGCAGCAGAATTCGGTCCTTGAGGAGTCCCGATTCGCGCACGTCCCCGGCCTTGACCTCGACCAGTCGCATGGTGCGGTCCGCGGCCTGCATCGCGGCTTGGAACCGGTCCGGGGTGGCCGAGATTCCGAGCACCACCGGCGCGGCGGGCTGCATGGTCCCGATGTTCGTCACGCCACCGCCGACAATGGTGCCAGCGATCGACTTCCGCTCGGTACTTCTCGTCCCCGAACCGCGGTGCGCCTCGTCCCAGATCACAACTAGGTCTTCGCCGCGCTCCCGGACGGTGTTGGCGATCATGTCCCAGCCGCCGTACGTGCGCCGGTCGTTGTGAGTGCCGTCGGGTCGGGTTGCGTGCAGAGTCGAGTTCTTCTGCATCGCCTGGATGTGGACGAAGTAGATGAAGCCTGGAGCGAGGGTGCGGTAGTCCTCTTCACCCAGGTACCTGATCTGGGTGAGGTCGATACCACCACCGGACGCCTGATGGATCTTCTTGATCGTCTGCGCGTTGAGGGAGCGGTCGTCGGTGATCCACAGCACCGTCATGTTCGGGTTAGCCGGCCGCGTCGGGGTGCCCTTGTAGATACCTTCCAGCACGGCGGTTGCGATGACTGTCTTGCCCGCTCCAGTAGGGGCTGTGAGGCCGACAGCGGTGCGTTCACCGTCGTCGAGGTACCCAGCTCGGGCCTTCGCCAGGCTCGAGAGCACCGACTCCACGGCCTTCGTCTGATACGGCTCCAGCGCGAATCTCACCGCGTACCGCCGACCGTGTTGATGGTGTAGTTCGACAGGTAGTCCTCGTACAGCTGGACCGTTTCGATGCCGACCGGGAGTCGCTCGGCGGCCTGCTGGTACTCGGCGGGCGAGTCGGTGATGATGAACAGCACCGACGGCGCGCAGTCGGCGATCGAGGCGTCGGCCACCGCAGTAGCGAACCCGGTGAGCGCGTCGATGTCGAAGAGGACGCCGTAGTTTCCGGTCAATGCCCAGCCCTCCGCTGGAAGCTCTTCAATCCGCTCGCCCCGGGCTCCGCCTTCCAGCCAGAACAACGGAGCAACGGCGGGGAACTCCTGGCCGCGGCGCACCGAAGATGGGTCCAGGTAGGTGAGATCGAACATCTCCACATTCGCAGTGAACCCGTCGGAGTACACCGATCCGTCGGGGCGCTTACCGGTGACCACTGTCGAGATACGCGGGCGGCAGACGTACTCGAACACGCCGCGAGCCTCCCACTCTTCATCACCCGGATGCAGACCGGCCGCTCGAAGTCTTCTGGCCTCGCCGGAGCCGACTTCGTTGTTGGTGACGAGGATCGACTGGCGAGTTCCACCGTCCTGCTCGTTGAGTCGCATGACGGCCTCGGTCGTCGTTCCGGAACCGCCGAAGAAGTCGAGCACGACCGCATCCTCGGACGCGACTATTCCGATCCACCGAGTGATGATTTCCACGTCCTTTGGGTTCGGGAACCGGCGGTCACCCAGCACAGCCTCCAACCGTCGCGATCCCGGCATGCGCGGCTCGGAAAACGTCGGGTACGGCACGCGGTCTTCCTGATCAGCGAGGTACCGCTTCAGTCTCGGAGTCGTGGATTCGTCGGCGCCGAACAGGATTCGACCATCGGCGATGAGCTCCGCCATCGTGTCTTCCGCGTAGCGCCAGCCGTTCGTAGGAGTGGGAACCGGGCGACGGGTTCGCGGGTGCTTGACCTTGTAGATCAGGTTGGGTCGGCGGTTCGGGCTGGTCAGGTTGTCAGCCTGGAACACCCGTCCTTCCGCGTCGATCTGGTCGTAGCGGAACACCGACGGCTCCAGCTGTCCGCGCAACGGGCGGAGTGCCGCGCGGTACAGCCGGGTGGCTTCCTCCGGATCACCCGCCGCCTCGGTCCAGGCTTCCTCCGCGGCCGCGAAGGCGTGTTCGATCCCGGGCTTGCGTTCCTTCCACCGGCAGTCGGTCTCCGACAAGCGGGACTCATCGCGTGCGTACACGAGCATGTAGTCGACGCCGCCGGCGGTATAGCGCGCATCGTTCTTACCGCTGCCCTGCCAGGTGATGTTGGCAAGAAAGTTCTGGTCTCCGAAGACCTGATCCAACAGCATGCGGAGGCGATGATGTTCCTCGTCGCCGATCGCGACGAGGACCACGCCCGTGGGCTTGAGCAGGTCTCGAGCGATAAGCAGCCTGCGTTCCAGAAACGACAGCCACTTCGACGACTTCGCACGGTCGTTCTGGTCGACGTAACGGTCGTTGTAGATCCACCCCTCGTTGCCGGTGTTGTACGGCGGGTCGATGTAGATCAGGTCGACCTTTTCGCGGTGGGTGGACCGCAGCGCCTGCAGGGCGTGGAAATTCTCGCCGTTGATTACTAGATGCCACGGAGCGTTCTCGGGACCGTTCGGGATCCGGTCTACCGAGTGCAGACCGGGGTAGATCGGCTCCCCGAACTCGCGGACGACGATCAGTTCAGACACCGGCCGCTCACCGCCGTCACCACTGAGCACCGCGACCTCGCGGGTCCGGTCGGTGAACCGTTCCACCGTCCACGTCACCGCGGTGGATTCGTCACGCAGGGCGACACGGATACCCTTACGGATCGGGTGGTCGGTCAGGCGCACAGACTCTGGTAGGTGACGGTCGAAAACAAGTCCGAACCGACGGGAACCGCGTAGCAGTTCAACCTCGCTGGCGAGCCGATTGCGCAGAGACTCGTCCTGGATCCGGCCGATCAATTGATCGAGGACGTTGGTCTCGTCTGCCATCTAGCCGCCCCTCCAGCGCCGTGTTCATCGATCCCCGAAGCCTATGTGGCCGTATATTGGGGATGCCGGGCTGCTCCCGGTTTCTCGCGTTTGTCATGGTCCGGTGACCCGCTCGATGCCAAACGGCTATGGGCGCGCTGTTCGGGCATGTCGATCGAGGCGCCCGGCTATCGACCGCATAGGTTCGATGCTGTGATCGCCGTGCCTCCGTATCAGGATCTGCTGTGGCCCGCCGTCCAGGCGATGCGCGACCTCGGCGACTCCGGGTCCATCGACGAGATCACCGAGCGCGTCCTGGAACTCGGGGACTACTCCGACGCGCAGCAGGCAGTCCTGCACGGGGATGGACCTGGTACGGAGATCGCCTACCGTCTCGCGTGGGCCCGGTCGTACCTCAAGGGCATGGGCCTCGCCGACAACTCACGCCGCGGCATCTGGAGCCTCACCGAGAAGGGCCGCACGGTCACCGAATCGGAGATCGAGCCACTGCGACAGAAGTACATCGCCACCAAACGCAAGGAGCGCAAGCGCGAGGCCACCGCAGACGAACTTGCCGAGCTGTTCGACCCGGGCCAGGAACTGGAAGAGGCAGCACCGGACGAGTCGTGGCAAGACCAGTTGCTCGACGCCCTGATGACGATGGAGCCGGCGGCGTTCGAACGGCTCGCGCAACGGCTTCTGAGGGAGGCCGGGTTCACCAACACCCGGGTCACTGGGAAGACCGGCGACGGTGGGATCGATGGCGTCGGGGTGTACCGGCTCTCCTTGGTGAGCTTCCCCGTGTTCTTCCAGTGCAAGCGTTACGTCGGCTCGGTCGGCGCAGGGGCGGTTCGCGACTTCCGCGGCGCGATGACAGGCCGCGGTGACAAGGGCCTGCTGATCACGACCGGCACCTTCACGGCCGACGCCAAGGCGGAAGCCGCACGGGACGGCGCGCCACCGCTCGACCTCATCGACGGCGCCCGGCTGTGCGAGTTGCTCAAGGAGTTCGACATGGGAGTCACGACGCGGATTCGGCAGGTCGAGGAAGTATCGGTGGACACCGCGTTCTTCGCCGGGATCTAACTGCTCCGTCCGGTGCGAAGACTGCGCACACTGCTGGGACGAGCTTGACCGGCAGGTGCATGAGCACCGGCAATCACGGTAAACCGGCCCGCCACACTGACCGCGCTAGCCACGGCTGCCGCCTACGCGGGTTCCGCGTCGTAGAAGTCGTCGATCGTCCACGCCTCCGTCGAGATCGGCAGCTGCTCCACCTTCGTTCGGGTACCCCGGCGGTCCATGGCACGCGCAGTCATCTCGACGTTGATCGGCTCGGCTACCGCGGGACCGGGGATGACGGTGATCGCGTAGCCGTCCGCCGATTGACCAGGTCTGAGGTCGCCGACGTTCCACGTCACCTCGTAGACGTCGCCTCTGTCCTCGACCGCGCCCCCGTGCAGATAGAAGTCGACGGGTCGAGACCACGCTGCGTTCGCGAGGGCTCTGTTGCGCATCTCGTCCAGCGGTTCCGGCCATCGCGGCCGCGGTGGGAGATCGTCGACGCTCGGCGGGGTTGTGTAGGCCAGCAGACCCCGCTTCGGGATGCGCACAGTCAGCTGGACTCCGGACACCGAGTCCTCAGTCGCATTGCCCACGGCGAAGTGCACGGTGTTCGCGTCATCGTCGAGAACGATTTCGCGGATGATCCGATCGAGAAGCCGGCGGCGCATCTGGGCCAGGTAGTCCGTCACCCGCTTCTCGAACTCCTCGGCGTCCTTCGGATCGGCGTACGTGCGCATCGACGCGAAGGCGTCAACCTGGCCGCTCAGCGAACCGTACACATAGTCCGCAGCCCAACCCGTCCGAGCCGGGTTCGGTGCCGGCTTAGGCCGCGGCGCCGGACGGTCCGGCGGCTTGCCGCTGTTCGCCCTCACGTGCGTCTCACGGCGGCGCAGCCAGTCGTCGCGGTCATCCTGCGTGATGCGCCACCGGATCAGTGCGACTGCGGCACATCGCAGGTCGAGATCCAACTCCGGCTTCTGCAGACCCTGCACGAGACGCTTGCTGAGCATGTCGATCTCGCCCGTGCCGGCCGGTTCGGACTGAGCCGTGCCGCGGTGAAACACGGTGCCCGCGGCGGCGTTGTACTTCGCACCGTCGTTGTACGTCTTCTGCAAGGTGTGGATCGGGTCCCCGGGCCGAGGTGCCTCGACGACGATCACCAGCACGGTGACCCCCTCGAACGGGACGTAGAACGGAGTCCAGCGGGGACCGCCCACGTACGTCTTGATCGCCTGCCCGAGCTCGGCATGATCGACGGCACCTACTCCAGCTGCGGCTCCCGGCTCAACGCCCACCACCATGTACGCGACGCCCTCGCAAGCGAGCTGTGCCTGCTCAACGGAGCGGTTGGCGAACCCCAGGATCGCTTTCGCGACGGCGAACTTGCCCGCCGCCTTGGTGAGGTCGAAAGCGTTCTTCCACTCCAGCCAGTTCGTCTCCTGGGTGCCGGCCGGTGAGCCGTGGATCGCCGCGACGAGTGTGAGCAGCTCGTCGCCGGTGCGCATTGCCCGAGCCGTGTCTATGTCGCTCAGCAGGAGGGGCTCAGGATCCACCAGATCAGCGTATGCGGCAGGGGTGACAGCTCCAGCGCGGCGACAAGTCGTCAGATCGGCTCGGCGACGCTCCACCAGCAGGACCTAAGCGATTCGGCCCCATGGACCCGCACTTCGTACCTGACCCCGACCTCCTCAAGCCACCGCAGCGTTCGCTCCGTCATCGCATAGAGGGTGCGGGCCAGCACGGCTTTGTCGGCGGGTTCACCGGCAGCGGGGATGGGCGGCGAACATGTCCAGAGGTCCGGCCAGAATCCCGCCATGTAGCGATCCCACTGCTCCGGCAACGGGTTCGGGGCTGACCGGTCGTCACCGTGGTAGAAGCGATAGGCGGCGTACGCGACGGCCTTGACCAGTTCCTTCGCCGTGGTCAGCACGGTCACGCGCGTACAAAGACCCGCGAATTTGAGGACACGCTCAACTTCAAGGGCTCCGCCGAACTCGGAAAGATTTTGGCGAAAGCCAAGGCGGAAGGAACCGCCAAGGGCGGTGTCAGGAGTGAGTCCGAGGTCCAACATGAGCCCATCGGGCAGTCGCCCGCTGATTTGTTTTGCGTAGCAACGACAATCGCGCATTCAGGCAGGCGATTGGTGCTTGAAGACTTTCACTACCTTCAATGCGACCGCCACCGGGTGGCGGTCTGCGCCGCCAAACGCTCGACGGCATCGCTGCGACCTTGCTGCAATGCCTCGTGCGGCGTGTGCCCGTGCAGCTGGTCGCTGGATGTGCGCATCCACAGTGCAATTTGCCAGCTGTCGGCGGTGCCCCGGGCCAGCGTTGCCACGATGCGTCCAAGTCCGGGCAGCAAAGTGTCGTCAGCTGCGACCTGGAAGGTCGGGAAGACCAACATGGTCTCAGCTGTGGGGCAAGCCAGCAGTTCATTCCGACGGACCAGGGCTGTAACCGTATCCACCGAGACACGCAGCCGATGTGCGATCTGCGCGGTGTCGTGGAAGGGCCCCATGAGCTCGTCGAGCGAGTTCGCATCGTCGGTTCCCTTCGAATCGGAGTCGATATCAGCCTCCTTTGCCGATCACCGGTGAGTCACCTGGGGCGGTCATCGGCCGCGCCCTCCGGTGTGTTCGAGCATTCGATTTTAGGTCGGCCTCCCGCGCTGAAGGCACAGACGACTGGCGTCATGTATCGGGTTGGGGGTGTGGCTGATTATGGTCCGGGACGGTGAACGCTGGCCGCATCCGCCTCATCAGACAGCTGGTCGTAGCCGATGGCTCGATTAGCTTTGTGCCGCACGGCAGTTCGTGAAACCGGGTTGTACTGCCACTCAAGTCGCGGAATGGATGCGCGTCGCTCAAGCCAGTAGGACACGATGGTGGCCCGATCCGCGACTTCACTATTGTCTGCCGTTGCTGGTAGCGCCCTTCCAGCTCTTCGCGCACTGCAACATTCGGGTTTCCCGCCGTGTTTGGCCGCGCTGAATGGTAGGTCGACGAGTTCCCGGGCATGCTTCATCACTCGCAGCGGCTGAGCGACCACCTACCCGCAAACGTTTACGTTGTCGGCCTTGGTGGCGTCGGGCGGCTGCTGTTCACGACCACAGCTCCCGCATGACCCTGACGAAGTCCTGCCGCGTCTCGACCATTCGCTGCTCCCACTCGGCCGTCCGCTCCCGCTGCGCGGCGTACACAGCCCGCTCGCGATCGGTCGGCGGCCGCAGCATCGAGCGACCGCCGTCGACTCGGACCAGCCGGTCACCCGATGCAGCCAAGACCGCCCTCTCCTCGTCGGTAACATCCGGTGACGGCTCAATGAGCCGGTCGATCAGATCCTGGTAGCGGGCGCGGCGTTCACCATCGCAAAATGTGATAGCCCAGTCCTGGTGATAACGCGGCGACGCGATGGCCAGGTCGTTGAAACTGTCGTCGAACTCGTCAATGACCCAATCGAAAGCCGCGTCAGTGAACCGAGGGGGCGCACCTACAGCCTCGTCGTAGGTGAGGCTGCGCCGGTAATACACCGATTTCGATTGGGCCGATCGGCAACAGACTCCGCCTGTAGAGCCCGCCCCGCTCAAGCCGGTTCCACAACAGTCCGTCCCCGCTGTGGTGACGGCGCAGTTCGATCCGTCGGCGGCCAATCGTGACCGCAACGCCCGGTTCCTCGTCGCGATCCCCGCGTGCGCGCAGGGTCAGTGCAACGGTGAAGTCAAGCATCGCCGCGCTCCTCAGGGGGAATGGTCAAAGCCGGCCAGGCTATCGGGTCAGCACATAACTGCGCCAGCGGATTCGGCAATGGCGCGGAGACAGCCGTCGAGCGTCACCGTTGCTGCCTCCTCGAACGGTGCCGGATAACGCTGTATCACCCGCTCGCTGGTGTCCGCGCGGGGGCGAAATACGCTCCGAACGGAGCCCGCGAGCCCTAAAAAGCACCCCGCCTGGCCCGGCCTGGGCCGACCACGATGCCCGGCGCGACGAGGTAGCGCGGCTGATGCGCCGCGCCGGTATCGTCTCTGAAACGGTGGTGCGTTGGCTCGGTCATTTTCAGATTACTCACGCGAGCTGACGGCACGAAAGACCGGCGTCATGTATTCGGGCGCCGGACGTGTTTGACCTTGGTCGGGAACGGTGAACGCAGACCGTTGAATCCACACATCACCGGGAACCTTGCTGTAGTCGATGACCCGGTGTGCTTGTGCGGCAACATAGTCCATGAAAAGTCGGGTTACGCGGCCATTCAAGTCGCGGAATGGATGCGCGTAGTTCAACCAGGAGTACACGATGGCGGCCCGATCGGCGAATTCGTTGTCAGTCGTTGTAACCCAGTCAGTTTCAGCCACAACCTGAGCCGCTCGTTCAATGCAGGTGGCGATCGTTACGACTGGCGCGAATTGCGACCACTGCTTGCCCATTGGTACCGACCGGTAGTTGCCGGCCCAGTCGTAGAGGTCTTGCGCCAGCTGACGGTGGAGGGCAAGCAACTGAGCACCATCGAGCGGATCGGGGCCACCAGCGATGTCAGATGCTGCTTCGATAGTGCGGACGGCGACCACGATGCCCGCCACGTGTTCAAGCTGCAGGCGGTCGCGGATGTTCAGGCGGTTGACCAACACCCCCGTACCAGGGTAAATGTAGTCGCCCCATGATGCTGTACTCCAATCTCGTTGTACTGAAGTAATTTCCGCATCAGCGTGACCTATTTTGAGCGCCTGCAGTTCCTGCACGCGGTGAACGACGTCGGTGGCTGTGATGGTGCCTGCCGCGACGCGGTAAAGCAGTTCGATGTCGTCTGTCGAGGCACGCCAACCTTCAATTGCGCCGCTGGCTACGCTGCTTCGCACAACCTCGAGTTGCGCTGCCGTCAGCACAGGCTTGTCTGGTGACATGCTGACTCAAACCCTGGACCATTCACTTGTGCTGTTGCATCATCTGCAAAGCTCGCGCATGGCTCTCGCGGTCACGTTGCCCGTCGCGATACTCGACCTTGCCTTGCTCGCGATTGCGCACCAGTTCGATGTACCCGTGGATGGCATGTTCCAACCGATACCAGGGATCGGGCGGTTGCGATAGGTCGCCTTCGCGTCGTCGGGGGATCTGTACCCATGTCAGATTCCACATGAGTTCGATCATGGGCGCGTTATCGCGGACCAGTTCCTTGTCCTCCGCATCCTGCACGAAATTCTCAAACGGCCACTGATGCATCCCCCAGAAATCACGCGGCACGTCGACCTCAAAGCCCATGGCTCGAACCATATTGCTAGGCAACGCTGATACAAGGCCCTGCACTCGCGTTTTGTTCTGGCTGGTGCCGTTGGCTTTGTATTCGCCCCATGCGGCGGCTAGGTCGATCAGAATCTTCCGCATCTCAGCGCACCACGCCCTGTCCATGGCTGCTTCGGCATCGCGTTCGACTTCGCGCCGCTTGACCACCTCGTCAAACGTTTTGTTGGGGATATCGTTGAGTACGTCCCTGAACGTCTGGCGTTCCGTTTCACCGGCGGGCAACCAGTCCAATTCGACTGCGTTGCCAGTACTTCCGTAGGTGAAGTGGGCGTGGAACGCGACGGCATGGCCAGGTTCTACAGTCGGCCCGTCCTCGCCTTCGTGCTGTTCGAAGCTGAGCATCGTGTGCGGGTCGACGTTGATGAATCGGACGTCTTGGGCTGCCAACGTGCCGGTGTTGCGCAGCACGTAGCGGTCCCCTTCGGGATGCACGGTGATCGTCCATCCGTACTTGGCGCGTTCCTCGTTCGCCTGCGCGCGCGCCTCAGCTGAATGCGCGAGCATAGATGCCTTCGATGAATTGTGTGCTGATCTGGATGCTTGGAACTGAGCGAAGCACGCGACAGCGAGCGCACCGACTGCAACGAGGGTCGCGGCGGGCGAGTGGTAGTGCTTCCACAACCAGAAGTCGAACGCGCCGAAGACGACAACGACGACTAGCGCCACCGTCACGGATAGTTTCACCGGCCACTCCTTACGCCTCACTCAATTGGCACCAGCAGGGTAGCCGTTGCATCCGACAGTCCTGGGTACAGAGTGCTTGACGAGGTTGTCCGTCAAGACCCCGCATCGATGATTACCGGGATACCTAAATCAGTCGCCTGTCTGCCTGTTTCGCCTGCCCGGGCATTCATCCGGTCAAGGCTTGTCAGCTTGGCGGCTGCGGCATTGAGGCTGACGTTGAGGCCTTCGACTTCTCCGGTCCAGCCGTTGCTGTTCGCTTCGGCGATGCGATCTCTCAGGTTCGCGATGATCTCAGTTAACCTGTTGCGGGCCTTGGGGTCTAGTCGCAAACTCGGGCAGCGGATACACGCGTGCTCGTGTTTGCGCGGCGTTCCGTATGGTCGTCCGCATGTGCCGAGTTCGAGTTTCCTGAGCTCGAAGTGCTGTTGGAATTCGCTCCATTCTTCGTTGGTCGGTTCGCGGTACTCGGCTTCTGGCCTTTGTTGGCGGCGCGTGTCGAGGAAGGCGCGGTATGTACGGACAAGCTGTTCGGGAAACACGGCCGTGTAGCCCTGTGTTGTGTTGACGTTCTTGTGGCCCAACAGTCTTGACACGATGTGTATCGGAAGGCCGCTGCTGACTGCATCGGTGGCGAACATGCGGCGGAAGTCGTGTGGGGTGTAGCGCAGGGGGCTTCCGGCCGCATCCACGAGGCCGGCCCGTTCGAGCGTCTCATTCAGCCATGACTGGATGGTATTTGTCGACGGGATATACCAGTTTCCGCCAAGCCGATGCTGAAACAAATGTGGTAGCGCGGGACCTGTGACCTTCTCCTTGTTGTCGTAACGTTTTGTCAGCGGGATACTTCCGCCGTTGTCGTGCCGGAGCCGAGTGATGACGGTTGCGAGCACACTGGCCAGTTCAGGGCTGACCAAGAGGAGTCGTTCCTCGTTTGATTTCGATGGAACGATTTGGAGCATCGGGACTAATTCACGGGTCTTGGGCAGGCGGTAGGACACCAGCGCGAGGTGAGTGATTTCGACGAGTTCTTCGATGCGAACGCCAGTGTGGCGCAGAGTCTCAATGGCAGCCCAGGCCCAAAACGCACGGGGCTCGGACTTGCTGACATCAAGAACCTCGCCGGTGACCAGGTCTTCGGCAAGATCTGGGGGCGTATCACTTTTGTAGTCATTTCTCCGATAGGAGATCGGGATCGTGCGCCGGTACCGGCGGCCCGAGTGTTCGAAGGTATCGTCGACCTCGACGGCTTTGAGCGCGGCCAGCAACCCGGCCTGGTCGGCTTTGTGTCGTTCAGCGACATCGACCAGGACGGGAAGATGGGGTAGCCGTTCACGGATACGTTGGTGGATGGCCGCCTTGGACTTCTTGATCTCTTTTCCAGATCCGGCAATGTCGCTCTTGCGGACCGGACTTGGCACGCCGTAGGCAGCCCAGGACGGGTCGTCCATTGCCCATTCTTGAAGATCGAGGTAGAACGCCCGCACAGACTGGAAGATCGGCACGTAGTACATCTCGGTGCGGCTAGCCTTCAGCGTGTGCGAGGTTTGAATTCGCCGTTTCCATGCAAGGGCGACATCTTCAGGCAGATGCAGCGACTCAACCTCGGGGTGGTGCAGCTCGATATCGGCCCAGAATCGCCCGGCAAGGCCCTTGGCGAGGTGGTCCAAGCTGGCGTAGTCCAGACTCGCTTGGCGTTCTTCCAGGTAACGAACGATTACGTCACGGACAGTCCGGTTCCGCAGCCCGAAGTCATCGACTAGTTCGCCACAAGTGCGTTGACCGAATCGTCCCGCTTCCTCGATGGTGTGGAAGCCATGTAGGTCGGCGATCCCATCAAGAAGTCGCCACGCCAGACTCAGGCCGCTGCGGGTGCGGTCACCGGCAGACCGTGTCCAGGCACGATAGGCCAGTAGGTCTTCAGCCGTGAGTTGATCGACGTCTTTTCCGGTGTGCAACACAATCTTTGAGATCAGTGCGAGTACATTCTTGAGCTGATTGCTGTTGATGCTCCGCTCCGCGGCACGGCGCTCGATCTGTGCGAAGAGTTCGGGGCGGAACGTGCCACGCGCCGAGCTGAAGAGAGAGTGCGAGCGGTAGCCGGTGAGAAAGCCGTAGCCGGGAAACACGATCCGGCACAGCAGCAACGCTCGCAGGCCCATCATGAGGTTGTCGTGTTTCTGCCGCTTGCTGCCACGATCTTCGGGCGCGAACAGATCGTCGACCCAACCGACGCCATCCTCGGCACCTGAGGACTGCCAGCGTCCCTGCCAACCATCAGATGGTTCTTCTGTGAGCCGCACGAGGATCCGCTGCGCCATGCGGTGTCGGAGTGGATGCCGGTCAGACCGGTCTATTGGCTGTTGGTCAACCAGTACGAGTACTTCATTGATAGACAGATGGTCGCGTGGCCCAGGCGGCGTAGTGTCCTCAGCCAAATGCTCGTGCCACAGCGCCTTAGGCCGATCACGCTGCAGCAGAACAGTTCTCAAATCGTCTTTATCCTCGGCTAGTGTCCTGCGCCGGGAATTCGTTGAAGATATGAACCGAGTCGTTCGAAGATCTCGTCGGCGGTCTTGGTCCAGTTGAACGGGCGGGGGTTGTCGTTCCAGTCTGCGATCCACTCGCGAATGTCCTTCTCGAGGGCCTGAATTGAGCGGTGAACGCCGCGGCGCAGTTTCTGGTCGGTGAGTAACCCGAACCACCGCTCGACCTGGTTGAGCCACGACGAGTAGGTCGGGGTGAAGTGCATGTGGAATCGGGGATGGGCGGCAAGCCATTTGGTTACTGTCGGCGATTTGTGCGTCGAGTAGTTGTCGCAGATCAGATGGACGTCCAGGTCAGCGGGCACGGTGTTGTCCAACTTGGTCAAGAACTTCTTGAACTCGATCGCGCGGTGCCGGCGGTGAATCGAGCCGTAGACCTCGCCGGTGGCCACATCCAGGGCGGCGAACAAGGTGGTGATTCCGTGCCGCACGTAGTCATGGGTGCGGCGCTCGGGCATGCCGGGCATCATCGGCAGCACCGGCGCGCTGCGATCCAAGGCCTGGATCTGCGATTTTTCATCGACGCAGAGCACCAGTGCCTTCTCCGGCGGGTCCAGATACAACCCCACGACGTCACGGACCTTGTCGACGAACTGCGGGTCGTTGCTGATCTTGAAGGTGTCCACCTGATGCGGCTTGAGGCCGAACGACTTCCAGATCCGTCCGACCGTTGACTTCGACAACCCGGTCTCAGCCGCCATCGAAGACCGCGACCAGTGCGTGGCGCCTTTGGGTTGACGCTCCAACGTGGCCACGATCAGCTGCTCGACCGCCTCGTCGGTGATCTTGCGCGGCGCACCAGGACGCGGCTCATCGGCCAGACCCTCCAGTCGCGCCTCCAGGAACCGTCCACGCCATTTGCCGACCGTTTGCGGCCACACACCTTCATCAGCGGCGACTTCCTTGTTGGATTTCCCTGCCGCGCAACCCAACACGATCCGACAACGTTGGGCCAACGCCTGCGAGGACTTCGATCGACGGGCCCACCGCTGCAACGTCTCACGTTCGTCGTCGGTCAACACCAACTCGACTACCGGCCTACCCCTGGTTCCCACCCGCCAATTCTACAATTAATCAACTAATTTACGGCGCAGGACACTAGTTCGGTCATGTCCAGGTATCTCCGAACAAGACGCCCATGTCCGCGGCGTCGTAGCCCTCGGCCAGGTCAGCCACCGGCGCTAAGGGAACATCGCGTTCACGATCGGCGTAATGCTGTCGAACTCTCTGAATCACGTTGGCCTCATCTTCAATCAGGTAGATATTGGCGGTAGTGGACAAATGGGCGTGGCCGAGTACCGTCTGGACGTCGCGGGCGGACAGGTTCTCGTCGCGGATCATCCGCATCGCAGCTGTGTGTCGTAGATCGTGCATCGTCCAATTCGTGCCGAGCTTGTCGTTGGCCCGCGTGAGGACCTTCCGCAACGCGTCATAGGTCAACGGCTGCTGATGCAGTCCGTCTCCTCGGTCCCTCCGGCGACGTGTCTGCCACAATCGTTCGTTTGGTGCCGGCTGCTGACCGAGTCCGGCTATGTAGATGCGCAGCCACACAAACGACTCCGGGCTAGCTGGGAGCCATTGTTCAGCTCGCGTCCCCTTTCGAACAACCCGGATCAGCTGATCTCCCCAATCCAGGTCCACCATCCGTAGCATGAGGACCTCCTCAGATCGTGCACCATTGCTGACAACCAGCGAGAGAAGCGCGCGATCACGATCAGACCCCAACGCCCCGAACAACTCCCGCCACCGCTCGTCCGGTATCTCCCGTGGGAGCTGTTTCGGAAGTTTGGGGTTGTAGCGCAGACGGCCCTCTGGCCGATGCGGATCGAGTGGGTTGTGATGCGCATAGGGACGGCCACGTCCCCGATCCAAAGGAATCGGATTCACCAACGGGCCTTGCTGGCGATCATCGATCCAGTACTGATAGAAGGCTCGAATGACCGCATTCGAGTGCCTAATGGTACGTGCCGCGTAGTTGTCGTCGAGATACCGCTTGCGCGTGACGGGATTAATTGTCCCTGCAGTCGACGCGGATTTCGTACGTCGATGGTTACGTTCCTTTTCGGCAGCCAACAGCCACAGGACGAGATCGCGGCCTTCGGCTGGTGTCGCCTTGTTCCACTCAACTCCGATTGCGCGCAACCATCGCCACCAACGAAGCAACGCATACGCATAGCTACGCGCGGAACTAGAGCTATTGCCTTGTGCGACAAAGTCAATCAGGAACTCGCGAATCGCTGATACCGGCATTTCAGCGTCGTCATACACGAGCCAGACGCTTGGGCCATGCGACTCACTCACACTGCCCCATTTGGAGAGCCGAATCGTCGTGATGTCACGTTCCAGGTCATCGAACATCAGTTCCCACCCGTCCTCACGTATCGGATGGTGCAGTCCTACCCGCACACCAGATGTATCAGGGTGAGCGAACCTGGCGTGTCGTCACTTAGTCCGGTCAATACTTCTCTACCTCAACAGCATGTTCTTCGGAGTTCCCCAGTCCCGCGACCGCCTGTACATCGCGTTCTGGGACAAGAAGATTCCTGCCCCCGACCTGGACCACCGCCCCCTGACCACGTGCAGCTTCTGCGACAAACTTGTCGAGGCCGTGTGGACCTGGAAGACCGGCGTGCCTCCCACCGGGTCGGTGCGCTACGGCAAGCAGTACGAATACCGCTGCCCCTCCTGCAGGAAAGTTGTGGTCCCTCGTGTGACGCCGTCCCTGGCGGCGATGGACCTGACCAACCTCGGCCAGCGCATTGGCGACATGCCGCTCAAGACCATCAAGGACAAGAAGACCGGCGAGGAATACCGCTCGCCGCTGGCTCGGGCCACCCTCGCCCGGGCCGAGCGTTGCCGCCAGCGGTTCGCCGAGTTCCCGGCCGTGCTGATGCCGGCCAAGGCCTTGCACGGCACCGAGCGCCACCCGTGGCAACCGATGGCCACCCAGACCAGCCAGCAGGAAACCTCGATCCTGTCGACCGGGGCCCTGGTCGCCGCAGCCGGACACACCTTCGAACGGCCCGGTTCCACCTGCCGCAGCCGCGACCTCAGCGAGCCGCTGTGGGCGCAGACCGCAACCAACGCCACCGGCCTGCTGACCCCTTCGGTTGCGGTGACGGGTCAGGTCCTGGTCGCCCACCGCCACAACGGCGACGGCAAGCACATCACCCAGCCGATGGACACCGTCACCTCGACGCACGAGAAGGCCGTTCTACTGGCGGTCAACAACTTCCAGGGAGCACCTCGCGGCACAGATGAGCCACTGCCCACGCAGGGCGGTTCGGAGACACTGTCGCTGCTGTCAGCCGGTGTAGTTCCCTTCCGCCAGAACACCGTTCCGACCACCCAGTCCGAGGCGATGCCGACCGTGACGTCCGACCAGATTCCCGGGCTGCTCACCGCAGCGGGCCGTATCCAGTGCAACGGCTCCATCGAGGAAGCCAAGTACCGCAGCTACCCGCTCGACGAGCCGATGGGCACGGTCGTCGGGTCGGCCGTCACCCAGGGTGTCCTGTTCGGCGGCTGGTTCAAGCAGAACGGCAGCACCGGCAACGAGACGGCCCCGCACCCCTTGACGGACCCGATGGGAACCATCACAGCCGCCGACACCACCGCCCTGATGACCGCCGAATGGCGCGCCATGCTCGCCGACCTGCCGCTCGAAGACTGCTACTTCCGGATGATGGCGCCCCACGAAATCGGCCGAGGATGCGGGTTCGACGTCGACTTCAACGACTACAAGGGCACCTTCGTGGTTTGGGGATCGGCCCGCAACCAGGTCGACGGCTACGGCAACGCCGTCTCCCCCCAGGTCGGCGAATGGATCGCCAGCCGCCTGCGCGCCGCCCTGCACCGCGAGACCGTCGCCGCCTGAGACAGCTTCCCGGGGGTGGGGTGACCCAGCCTCCCCCACCCCCGGCGCAACTCCTCCACACCCCCACCCCCAGCACCACGAAAGGACCAAACACGATGTCCGCCAAGGCTTCCAGCCCGGCCTTCACCACCGACGAACACGGCCAGGCCATCCTGGCCACCGTGCCGGTCACGCTGGCCTACTTCGAAGGCCAGTTCTACTACCTGACCAGCTGCTGCGGCGCCTCAGGCAAAGGCTCCGTTGCCGACGGCACCCCGAGCGTCGTCTGCCGAAACTGCTACCGCGACGTCGACGACGTGTTCGCCGACAGCTGGCAGGTCGACGACGAGGCCGGATGGGCGCGCTACCACTCCCTCGTACGTGCCGACTGCATCGCCGACGCCCAGGCCCACCAACACGTTGCCCGAGTGCGCCGCACCGCCGAGCGCGCGGTGGCCGCCGATGCCGGCCACCGCCGGGCACCTGCCCCCCGGGCCGCGACCGCCCCGGTACTTACCGACGCTGTCAAAAACCTGCTGACCGACTGGTTTCCGGTCCGCGACCGGCTCTACGACCTGTCGAGCAAGGACCTGCTGTCCACCCGTGAAATCGCCGAAATCGAAGAGAAGCGCCGCGAACTGATCGACATCGCCGACGAGCTGGTCGCCCAGTTCGTGCCGAACGCCCACGCACGCTTTGCGATCACCGGCGACCTGCTGCCCTGACTACCCCGCCACACCACCAGAAGGAGCCACCGACCGATGGGCATCTACGAGCACGGCTACGACGACATCCTTACCGAGGTCCAGCGCCGATTCGGCTTCACGCCTGAAATATTCAACTCTGGCGGCAACATCATGATTTTCGAAACGAGGCTCGACGACGGGTCATTCCTCTGGATCACCGACGCCGACTGCGACGTCACCCCGCGGCCCCGGCGCTTGGCCAAGGAAGCCGACGGCCACTACGTCGGCTGGCAGGTGTCCATCTACCCGCCCGAGGCCGGCGCCCCGCCCCTGGACCTCAGCGCCGCCGATACCGTCGGGTCCACCGCCCCGGCTGTCCCCGAGGTGGACTCGTGCACGCGCCTGGCCAGCGTCACCCACCACACCGCCCCCGCAGAACAACTCCCCGACCTGATCGAGCTCGCGCTGCGCGGACGCCGCCGCCACGAGCACCACCAGTTCGCCCTTGACGGCACCCACACCGTCCGCCTCGGCATCGACCACTACTAACAGGACCTGACGATGCACACGTTCTACCTCGGCTCGCACATGCCCAACTGGCTCGCCACAGCTGGTGTGCCCCTGTTCATCTCGCACCGCCGGTTGGCCGACCGCAAGACCCTGCCCCGCGCCGCCGCCGAATGGGCACTGGACTCGGGGGCATTCTCCGAACTGTCGCTCTATGGCGAATGGCGACTGACAGTGCGCGAGTACAACCGAGCTGTTCGCCGGTATGACGACGAAATCGGTTCACTGTCATGGGTTTCGCCGCTTGACCTCATGTGCGAGCCGGAGATGCTGGCCAAGACCGGTCTCACAGTCCAGGAGCACCAGCGGCGCACCGTCGAAAACTTCGTCGAGCTCCAGGAACTGTGGACCGGCAGGGACTACGACAATCCGTATATGCCGGTAATTCAAGGATGGTTGCCAGAGGATTATTTGCGGTGCCTCGATATGTACGAACAATACGGCGTTGATTTGACCAATTATCCGATTGTTGGTGTCGGTTCCGTATGCCGCCGGCAGGCCAGTTCGCAAATCGACGCTGTCATTTCCACCATCTTGCACCGCGACCCGGACATGCCCTTGCACGCATTCGGCGTCAAAGCAGGTGGTCTCAGGCTCTACGGTCGCAAGATCTATACATCGGACTCGCTCGCCTGGTCCTATCAGGCGAGAAGAGAACCGCCACTACCCGGCCACACGCACTCCTCATGTGCGAATTGCCTTGACTACGCGCTGGCTTGGCGCGATCGGGTTCTTGCAGTTCGGCCGAGCCGCCAGCTGTCGCTGTTCGACGACCTGTCTTAGCACTCCGGAACCCCGAAGCGAGCCAGCCTTGGCATCGGCGCCAGTTCCGAAATGGCAAGGAAAAGGAAAAGTCGCCCAACTAGTAAAATGCAAAATGGCCGATTCGTGGGCCATAGTTCAAAAGCAAACACACAGAAAAGACTTGCTTAAAATACTCTAAGAATATCTCTCTAATGATGCCTGACCTGCATATACACGATACAATTAAGGCACAGCAAAAGCGTTTGCTAAGTCAATTAGGAGATCATCATGAACGGCACAATCACTGTCTACACCAAGCCGGCTTGCGTGCAGTGCAACGCCACGTACAAGGCACTCGACAAGGCAGGCATCGCCTACGAAAAGGTCGACATCAGCATCGACGACGAAGCTCGCGAGTACGTGCTGGGACTCGGTTACCTGCAGGCCCCGGTCGTGGTGGCCGGCGACGAGCACTGGTCGGGCTTCCGCCCCGACCGGATCAAGGCGATCGTCAACCAGGACATGGCGGTGCCCGCATGAACGCGCACGTCAGCAACGGAGAGGGGAGCCAGACCGAGCTGCGTCAGTCAGATGCCACCGCATCCAGTGCGCCAATGCTGCACCCGGGCAGGCCCCTGCGAACCGCCCTGACGACCCACGAGTTTGTGTACCAGGGTGATCACGACTGGATGCTGATGCAGCGTTGCTACACCCATGTAGGCGTCACCCTGGTGCCCCTCAAAAGCTATGAAATACATGGGAGTTCAGACAAGCGGGCCGCGCTCGACGACGCCGAGCAGCACATCTTGAGCTCTGGCGGCCGCAAAGGACAGTGGTCCGGAACGACGCCCTCAGAATCTCACTACAGCATCGTGCACTGCATTCCGAACGATCGGCACGTCAACGAAGGCTGGGCGAACGATCAGCCCACCGTGTCATTCGCACCGGATCATTCCGATCAGGCGGTGATGGCGCTTGCCGACCACTTGCGCAGCCACGGACGCGAAGACCTGCTCGCCGACCTGCTCGACTGGCCGCTCGCCGCGGTGCCCGCCGACGACCTGCCTGACGCCAGCGACCTGATTGCTCGCGCACGAGACAAGTTCGTCTGCACCGATTCGCTGCATCGCGACCTGGCCACCGCACTCGAAGCCGCACGGGCGCAACTGATCACCGTCGGCATCCGCATGTCCTTCATGCGGTCCGACCAGAGCCGCGCCGCCGAGCCCTTCACGGCCACGCTGCAGCGCTTGCGCGCCTTGGCCGCCCAGTGGGGCCAGCCAGACAGCGCGCGCGACCTCAAAGCCGCATCCGCCGCCATCCTGGCCATCCTCAACGAACTCACCCTCGAAGGGTCCATGCCGGCCAACGCCGCCGCACCGGGACCCCACCACCAGCCCGCCTGACCACCCGGACTCCACAGGAAGCGATCACCATGTCATTCCGCGTCGGCCAACACGTCACCTACCGAGGTGGCCGCGTCGTGTACCGGGTCACCGCGACCGAAGGCCACATGGTGACCATGCTGCGCGCCGACGGAAAAGACGACGGCAACCCCACCAAGACCAGTTCCAGCAACCTGGCCGGGCGGTGACCACGATGACCACACCGCACCTGTCATTCAGCTGCGCCGCCGACGAAGCCGGCACCACGCCGAGCGACACCGCGCGGGCCGAGACTGTCACCAGCGCGCCCACCCCCAACCTGTCCGACTACGACGTGATCCTCGTCAACTCCAGCGCAGGGAAGGACTCACAGGCAGCCCTCGATGTCGTTGTCGAGTACGCCCGCGCCGCAGGCGTACTCGAGCGGATCGTGGTCGTGCACGCCGACTTGGGCGACGCCGAATGGGATGGCGTGCCCGAGCTCGCTGCCGAACACGCCGCGCACTACGGTCTGCGCTTCGAGCTGACTGGCCGCATCGCCGCCGACGGGCACACCGAGACCATCCTTGAGCGCGTCGCCCAGCGCGGCATGTGGCCTGGGGCTCGAACTCGTTGGTGCACCTCGGATCACAAGCGCGGCCCGATCCGCACGGTGATGACCAAGCTGGTCACCGAGCTGCGCGTCAGCGGCCGCGTCACCGGCCGCCCAGTGCGCCTGCTCAACGTCATGGGGCTGCGCGCCGAGGAAAGCACCGCGCGCGCCCGCCGCCGCGCCTACACCGGCAACCCGTCCGCATCCAACGGTCGCCGTCACGTCGATGACTGGCACCCCATCCACCACTTCACCGTCGCCGACGTGTGGGACCGCATCGCGATGGCCGGCACACGGCCACACCCCGCCTACGCAGCAGGCATGACTCGCCTCTCGTGCAGATTCTGCGTCCTCGCTTCCCGCGCCGACCTGGTGTGCTCCGCGCGCATGAACCCAGCCCTGGCCGACCAGTACGCCGCCGTCGAAGCCGCCGCCGGCCATAAGTTCCGCGCCGACTTGTCGATGGCCGACATCATCGCCGAAGCACGCGGACTGCAACCACAGCTCGCGCTGCTCGACCTGGCCGACATCGCCTGAACGACCGGAAGGAACCACGCCATGTACCGACTGACGATCGACCAGGCCGCCCACCGGCCCGCAGTCTTGAGCACCCACCCAGACCCCGAGGCCGCCGCCGCCGCGCTCGCGGACTACCTGAGCGCTCAAGACTGCGAGCCGATACCCAACCAGGTCACCACCACGCACCGGAGCTACGACCTGCTGTGCCTGGCGCAGCAGCGCGTCGTGACAACCGCCACCATCGAGCTCGCCGAGCAGGAGGCGACGGCCGCATGAGCGCCCCTGGTGTCACCACAACGCCGCCGCTGGCACCTTTCCGTGTAGACAGCGCCACGTTCGACGATTGGATCGAACTCAAAGCCGACACCCTCGAAAACCAGCTGCCCAGGCCCGAGCAGCCCGGACCGGCCGCGCTGCTCGGCGGCCTCGTCGAGGAAGCCGCCGCCATCGGCCCCATCGTCGGCGACCGCCGCGTCGAGCTCCAACTCATCGCCGCCGACGATCCACCCGGACCCGGCTACGTCCTGATCGTGCGCCCACGCAGCAACCCGGACCTACCCGGACTCACCACCGGCTGGACCCACCTGACCTACCCTGACCCCGCCGACGAGCCGCGCGACGCGCTGTGGCTGTACCTGACCAACATCTGCGACCAAGCCAACCAACTACTCACCGACGCCAGAAAGGTCCTGCCATGAGCTACAACCGCCCCTACATCTTCGAGCTGGCCCACCAGCTCCTGGCCGACCGTCACGCCGGCAACAGCGTCGAAGGTCATTACGCCAATGCCGAACGCAACGGCATCAGCCGCGCCGTCTTGGACCGCGCTGCCAACACCCTGCAGCGCATTGCGCCCGAGGATTTCGTGACCTGGATACGCCAGGAGTACCTCGTCGATGGCTGGCTGCACGGCTACGTCGACGTCACCTCCGCCAGCACCGGCGATGAGCTGACCACCTGGGTGCTCGGCCAACTCGCCGACGCGCACTACCAGACCCACGACAACGGTCCCACTCCGAACCTGTAGCCGCACAGCACGAATCGAGACGACGAGGCCGGGGCATCTGCCACACAGTGGCAGATGCCCCGGCCTCGTCGTTGTCGTCAGTTGTCTTCTATGCAGACTTCCGCCGCATGCAAGCGATGGTGGGTGTGTACGTTCACCACAGCATCGGTTCCCTCGTGCCCAGCAGTGCCGCACTCACGCGTCCTGCGTCCCAACCGTCGGCGACCGCCGCGCGGATCGCCCGCGACCGCTCGGACCGCGCCATCACACCGGCACCCCGGGCGACGATCGCCGGCCTGCCGCCCCCACGGCGCATACGCACCATCCGCTCCATGTTGTCGCGCTGAGACCCACCGACCACGTGTGCGGCAATGCCCCGCTCGACATCCGCCAATGGAACCGTCCGACAGCACACGGGGTTGTCGCACTCGTGCAGCGCGAAAATTGTTGGTTCCAAAGTCTTCCCGCCCAGCGACAGCGCCAGTGCGTACCGCGTCGCTCGCACGACGCGCCGCACGCCGTCGCGCCTGATGCGAAAGACGCCGTAGCCGTCGTCGCTCAAAGCGCCGCTCCACACCCAGCAGTCGCTGTCCAGTGGGCCGCAGACAAGGCGCTGACGGAACCGCGTGACTTCGTCGGCATGCTCGACAGGGTCGACGCGCAACGGTAGCGGTTGCGAACGCCCCCGAGGGTGCGGCGCCGCTTGAATCCTACCGTTGCCCAACACCTTCGATCCTCCGCGCTACTGGGCGCCCGCAACGGCATCGCCTGATGGCGTCACGTCTTCGTCGACTGGCGTCCGGTTGGGCAGCGGGACGACCTGACCGCCGGTGGTCGATTCTTCCGCTGCCGTGCTGGCCGCAGATTCGTTGGCGTACTTCAGGTATTCGCGCAGCCGAGACACGCTGTACCCGGTCGCGGTGCTGATGGCAGCCAGCGTCTCACCCCGAAGCCGCATCGCGTGCACCGCTTTCCCGGCGGCCGTGCGGTGCGCCTGGCGCTTGCGCTCGGCCTCACCCTTGAGCTTTTCGATCCGATCGGCCAGCCAGGTGTCAACTTCGTCCACCTGCGCGGTGCGCACCGTGAACTCTGTCAAGTCGCCAATGTTGGCTCGTTCGCGTGCTTCTCGCGCCTCAGCGAGGCTCTGCTGCCGCTCCATGAGGCGCCGACGCGCTTCCTTGCGGCTCGTGGTCTTGTCCATGGCGCCCGATGGTAAGGCCACCCATGCACGCTTTTCCGCGTTCTTGCGCGCGGCCGCCGGCCATCCAGAGCTCGGCCCGGCCCTCAACGCCTCCTCGCGTTGCCCTTCTTCCTTCAACCATCGTTTGCTGGTGACCAATTTTCGTCACCTTTCGTCGTCCGCCTGCCCCCTGCCCTCAACTTTCACTTTCATCTCCATTTCCTACCACCAGGCCGTTGACCTGCCCTTACCTTTTTGCCCCCAGCTTCGCACCACACACCTCTTGCACTAAGGTCACGAAACGGTAACGGCCGGATTTGCGGTAGCCCATTACAACGCCGGGAAAAAGCGTGCACTAGCCCCTTTATGGTCACCCCGTGATGCGGTCATGATGAGCATTCACAAGCTCTCAGCGGGCGACGGTTACCTCTACCTCATCCGCCAAACCGCCGCGCACGATGCCGAAAACCGTGGCCGCACTTCACTTGGCGACTACTACGCCGAAAAGGGCGAATCACCGGGACAGTGGGTCGGTAAAGGACTGGCCGGTTTGTCCGACCTGCCGTCGCGAACCCTGACCACCGACGCCGAAGGTGCGATGTGGCGCGTGGAGCCCGGCTCGATGGTCACCGAGGATCAAATGAAAGCCCTCTACGGGCTGGGTCTGCACCCAAACGCGGGCAAGATCGCCGAACACATGATCATGGCCGGCAGTGGCAAAGCCGCAGCGAAAGCCGCTGTAAGCCTTGGCCGCCCGTTCGTCATCAACGACGCCGCCACCGAGCTGCAACGCCGCCTGGCCGTGGCGTACCGGGACCACAACCTGAGCCAGTCCCTGCCCTGGAATTCTCCGATCGACGAGACGCTGCGCGCCCAGATGCGCACCAGCATCGCCCGCGAGATGTTCGAGGCCGAGTACGACCGCCCACCGCTGGACGAACGCGAACTGACCGGCTTCATCGCCACCCAGACGCGCGATCAGACCACCTCCACCGCTGGCTACGACCTCACGTTCAGCCCCGTCAAGAGCTTTTCTGTGCTGTGGGCGGTAGCACCCCCAGAGTTCGCCAAAACCCTTGAAAGCATTCACGATCAAGCCGTCGCCGACACCATCGAATACATCGAAAACAACATGGTGTTCACACGCATGGGCGCGCAAGGAGTGGCCCAACTAGACACCGAGGGACTCATCGCGGCGACCTTCACCCACCGCGACAGCCGCGCCGGAGACCCCGATCTGCACACCCACGTACCGATCAGCAACAAAGTCCGCGCGAAGGGCCATGACGGCATTTACCGGTGGCTAGCCATCGACGGCCGACCGCTTTTCAAGGGCACTGTGGCGGCATCAGAGTTCTACAACTCGCGCATCGAGGCGCTGAGCGTCGAGCGGGTCGGGCTGCGCTTTGCCGAGCGTGAGGCAACTGAGCGGGGCAAGCGTCCGGTCCGTGAAATAGTCGGTGTACCCAGCGAATTGAACGAAGACTTTTCGTCGCGTCGGCACATGATCACCCACCGCTATACCGAGCTGGCGAAGGCTTTTCAGGCCGATCATGGCCGCGAACCAACCACTGCCGAAGCCATCGCTCTGCACGAGCGGGCCAACCTAGAAACCCGCGTAGCCAAGCACGAACCGCGCTCCCTGGCCGAACAGCGACAGCAGTGGCGAACCCAGGCCATCGAGGTTCTTGGCAGCGAACACGCCCTGGCCTCCATGCTGGTCAAGGTCCGCACCCCCGGCCGCCGCACCGTCGAGGACATCACCGAACAGTGGGTGACCGAGACGGCCGCCGAAGTCGTCAAGATCGTGTCCGAAGCGCGTTCGAGCTGGCAGTACAACCACATCTACGCCGAGGCATTGCGAGCGGTCCGGGCCGCCGGCTGGGCAACAGACCTCGGGCTCGCGGAAGCGGTGACCGCCGCCGCACTCGATGAACCCAACAGCCTCGGCCACGCCCGGGTCACTGACGCAGACCTGAACGAACCGGACGTCCTGCGCCGCCGCGACGGGTCCAGCGTCTACACCACCCACCGGACCGAACTGTTCACATCCCCAGAAATCCTGGCCGCCGAAAAACGGATTCTGGCCGCCGCCGGGCGGACCGACGGACGGACGGTAGACCGCGAGATCGTGGAGATGGCACTGCTCGCCGAAGCAGCGGAGCGCGGACGGACATTGAACGCTGGCCAGGCCGCCATGGTGCGGGAGATGGCGTGCTCCGGCGCACGGTTCCAACTCGCACTAGCCCCCGCCGGGACCGGCAAAACCACCGCCATGTCAGTGCTTTCACGGGCCTGGGAGGAATCCGGCGGCAACGTCCTAGGCCTGTCCCCGAGCGCCAGCGCCGCCCAAATTCTGCGCGACGACATCAAGACCACCACCGACACGATCGACAAGCTCATCTGGCTGCTGCGCCGCCCGTACGCCACTGACGATCCGGCCCGCGAGTGGTTCGACAAGATCGACGAAAACACCCTGATCCTCGTCGACGAGGCAGGCAAAGCCGGGACACTGCAACTCGATGAGCTAAACACGTTCGCCGAAGCGCGCGGCGCCAGTATCAAGTCGATCGGCGATGACCGCCAACTCGGGTCCATCTCGGCCGGTGGCGTCCTGCGCGATGTCGAGCGTATCTACGGCGCGCTCAGCCTCACCGAGGTCATGCGGTTCAAATCGCGCGCCGAAGCCCAAGCCGGTTTGGCGCTGCGCGAAGGTGACCCGTCCGCACTGGCTTTCTACGCCGATGCCGGCCGAATCCACGTCGGCTCGGGCGAGACCATCATTGATGACGCCTACAGCCGCTGGGCGGCTGACGTTGCCGCCGGGCACGACTCTACGATGCTGGCGCCCACCAACCCGATCGTCACCCAACTCAACCAGCGCGCCCGCCTGGATCGCCTGGAGGCGCTCGCCGCTGACCCGGAACCCGCCACCCGCTCCGCCGCCCAGATGAGGGAAACCACCCTCGCTGACGGGCTGCGCGCGTCAGCCGGCGACATCATCGCCACCCGCAAGAACAACCGCCGCCTGCGCCTGGCCGGCGGCAAAGACTACGTCCGCAATGGGCAACGTTGGCGCGTAGACGCGGTCACAACCGACGGCAATCTGAAAGTCTCCCGACTCGACAACGGGCAAAAAACCACCATTCCAGCCTGGTACATCAACGCCTACGTGACCTTGGGCTACGCCTCCACCATCGACGCCTCCCAAGGCATGACCATCGGGTCGCGCACCGCCAAGGGCACCTGCCACGTCATCGGATCGGCGAACCTCACCCGCCAGAAGCTGTACGTCGCGATGACCCGGGCCACCGACGAAAGCCACGTCTACGTCGAGACCGCCGAAACCGACGCCCACAAAGTGCTCACCCCGCGCGCCACCCACCCCGACACCGCCGTCGACGTCCTGACCAAAGTGCTCGCCACCGACGGCGCCCAGGTCTCGGCCACCACCGCCGACAGCGTTGCGAAAGACCCCTTCACCCGCCTGGCCGCCGCCGCTCGCATGTACAGCCATTCGGTCGGCGCGCTCGCCGAGAACAAGCTCGGCCCCGAGGCCATGGCAACGATCGACGCGGCCGCCGACCAGGTCCACCCCGGACTGACGCGCATGCCGGCCTGGCCCACGCTGCGTATGCACCTGGCGACCATCGCCGTCGCCGGGGACGACCCGCTTGTTGCCCTGCAACAAGCGGCCGGAAGCCGCGAACTCTCTACCGCCGGGGATGTTGCGGCGGTGCTCGACTGGCGCCTGGACTCCAGCGGCGCCCACTCCGCGCACACCGGACCGCTGCGCTGGCTGCCTGACGTGCCCCGCGGAATGTCCGACGACCAGAACATCTACCTGCGCGCACGCGCCGATCTGGTCACCGAACTCGCCGACGCGATCCGCGAAACCGCAGCCGCATGGGACGCCGCCACTGCGCCCGCGTGGGCGCGCCCACTGCTGGCCGCCAACCCCCAACTGCGCGGCGAAATCGCCGTCTTCCGCGCCGCGCACGACGTCCCCGAAGCCGATACCCGTCTCACCGGCCCGGACCAATACGCGGTGCGCGACCGCAAGATTCAGCGCCTACTTGAAGACCTGGCCGCCGCCGAAATCGGCCGAACCGCGCCGGACACCACCCGGTTCAACGACCTCGTCGACAAGGTCGACCCGCGCGTGCGCCGCGACCCGTACTGGCCGCAACTGGCCGCACATCTGGCCAAGGTTGCCCGTACCGACATCGATCTGTCTCAGCTCATCGACGATGCTGCATCTGATGGACCGCTGCCGGACCTGATGCCCGGTGCGGCTCTGTGGTGGCGCCTGGCCGGGCGAGTGCAGCCCGCCACTCTCGAAGCGTCCACCCCCTACCTGCAGCCCACGTGGCTCGGCGATCTGAGCGTCGTATTCGGGACGGCCATCGCCGAAACCATCATCGCCGACCCGGCATTCGGCCGGTTGGTCGCCGCGGTCGACAACGCCGACCCGCTGCGGTGGAACCCGATCGACCTCCTGCACGTCGCGCACGACCACCTACGCGATGTTGACTCCGAGCACTCGACACCGATCCGCCCCGACGAGTACGCCCTGCTGCTCACGTACTCGATCGATCTCTTCGCGACCGCGAACCCGTACGACCACATCGACATCCCGGTCCCCCACGAAGAACCGATCAGCGTCGAAGAACACGAGGAACTGGCCCACCGGTTCCCTGATCCCGAACACCCGCTCGAGCATCCCGACACCCACGCGGGCCTCTCCGACGATGCCCTGCTGGAAAAGCTTGGCCTCGGATACGGCGGCAGTCTCATCCCCCCGGACCTGGGCGACGACATCCCGCCAGACCCATTCGAGTACGACGGCTACGCCGGCGAGGATGCCTTGGCGTTCGAGGACCTGCTCACCGAGCGGCCGCTCACCCGACCCGTCGCTGACGTGCTGGCCAACGTCATCGAGCTGCGTGGCCGCTACCACGCCGCCGTCGAACAGCTCAAACGCCTGCGCCGTGCGGTCATGGCCGATCAAGGACCGGCCATGACCGCAGCACAGGACACCTTGCGCGACCTGCGTGCCCGCGCCGACGCCGACCGCCCCTACATGCTCGCCGTTCAAGAAGTCATGGCGCGCTGGGCGGACGCCGAGCAGCACTACGACAGCATCATGGCAATGGTGGCGCACGAACGCGCCCAGCTCTCGCAGCTTCAGGCCGATCCCACCTCCGACGAGTCCGCCGTCGACTTCGCCCGTTCAGCAGTGGCGCTCGCGGTGTCCCTCCTTCCCGAACAAACCCCCGCTGAGCAATTCCAGACCGACCTGACCGAGGCGTTGACGCGCCGCGCTGAGGCGGCCGGGGGCGCTGACCGCATCGTCACCGCCGAGGACGTGGACGCCGAACGCCGCCGGGCCATGACACATGACTCGGACGCGGTCACCGCCGCGCGGATTGAGCGCGACCGCCTCGCCGGTGAACTCGACCGCGCCGAAAGCGCCACCGCTATCGCCTTCGCCGAAGCCGAAACCCGCAACGCTGCACACGTTCTGGACAACGTCGCGGCGCTGCGCACCGAGATGGACATGCTCCGCTCGGCCGGTGCCTACGTCGTCGAACGGGGCTTCACTGTTCCCGCCACAGCCGGGGAGGCGCTGTCCAGCGACACGCTGCACCGCCTCGAGTCGATCACCCGCAGCGGATTCACCGTGACCGCTGTACACGCCGGCGACGACGATGTTGCCCGGGATGCACTGGGTGTCCTGAATGCTGCCGCGGCGGCCAAGGGCCGCCGCATCCTCTGGTGCAGCCCCGACACCGAGCGCGCCGCCCGCATCGTCGGACCCGACGAGGCAGCGTCGGTGCTCACGGTGGAGCAGGCTCACCAGCAGATCGCCACCGGCCGGTACGAGCTGGACGCGGACACCACCATCGTCGTGGACCGCGCAGGCCTGGCTGCACCCGACGTGCTGGCCGACCTCGCCGAGCAGGCCGACGAACGCCGAGCCCGCGTCGTGCTAGTCGACGGCGACGACCGAGGCTGGCCCCCAGCCCCCTCGGCCCCGATGCTCAAACTGCTGCACCGCGACCTGCCCTGGTCGGTCACCCTTTCCGTCGAGTCGGCCACCCCCCCTCGCCGCGCCCTACAGCCCGACCGGGACGCCGTACTCGACCAGGCCGAACGCTGCGACCCGGCAATCCTGACCGACGAGGTCACCGACGCTCTCGAAGAACGGCGCCGCCTACGCCGCGACCACGAATCCGGCAACCGATTCCACAACGAACGCTGGCGCCTGGCCGACAATGACCAAGACCGCACACGCGACTCCGGCCGCGAACGCTGAGCGTGATCTTGCCGGCCGCCAGGTCGGCGAGCCG
>Ga0265327_10000802_pt1 | contig 47996 bp, 46 predicted proteins | sample 41621metaG_FD_202089 | JGI IMG/M metagenome (GOLD analysis project Ga0265327, IMG submission 202089) | Rhizosphere microbial communities from Carex aquatilis grown in University of Washington, Seatle, WA, United States - 4-16-21 metaG | ecosystem: Host-associated > Plants > Roots > Rhizosphere... | reverse complement strand
CAAGGTGGGCGATTTCCGCTTCTCGTTTGAATATTACTACGCCCACATCATGCGGCCTTTCAAAGAGTACGTGGTGGGCGCGCTGGAATTGATCGAGCCTTTGGAAGTGCAGTGCATCGCCCCGGCGCACGGGCCGATCCTGCGCGACCGCCCCCGCGCCTATGTGCAGCGTTACCGGGAACTGTCCACGCCGCGCCTGAAAAGCGAGGTGTCCCCCGACGAGAAAACCTTGCTGATTTTCTATATCAGCTCCTACGGCAATACCGCCCGCATGGCCGAGGCCATCTACGCCGCCGCGCAGCGAGTGGAAGGCGTGCGCGCCTCGCTGTACGACTTGGAAGGCGGCGACACCGACACCTTCGCCGATTTGCTGGAGGAGGCCGACGGCTTTGTCCTAGGCTCTCCGACCATCAACGGCGACGCGGTGAAACCCATCTGGGATCTGCTGTCCTCGCTCACCGTCATCGACATCAAAGGCAAGATCGGCGCGGCTTTCGGCTCCTATGGCTGGAGCGGCGAAGCGGTGCGCATGATCGAAGACCGGCTGCGCGGATTGAAGCTGCGGGTCCCGGTGCAGGGCTTGCGCGTCAAGCTCATCCCCACCCTCGATGAGATCGAGGCTTGCCGACAATTCGGCCACGATTTGGCGGAGGAATTGGTTGGACGCCGCCCCGCCCGCGTCATCGACATGTCCGACTTATTAAAAACGACTTACTCAACCTAGGAGAAACCCATGGCTAAAGCCACCATTACATTCGCAGACATTAACGTCACCGTCACCGTGCCCGCCGGCACCCGCGTCATCGAGATTTCCGAGAAAGTCGGCTCCGGCATCACCTACGGCTGCCGCGAAGGCGACTGCGGCACCTGCATGATGAAGGTCGACGAGGGCTGGAACAACCTCAGCGAGCCATCCGTGCTGGAAAGCAAGATTCTGCGCGACAACCTGGCCGGCCGCCACAACCGACTGGCCTGCCAGGCGCAGGTGCTGGGCGGCGAGCTTAAAGTCCACCCGGTTTGACAATCCTTCCCTCTCCCGGCGGGAGAAGATTAGGGTGGGGCTATCAGCGCATGGTTTGCAAGCCTATTTCGCCCCCGCCCCCAAGCCCTCTCCCGCAACGAGAGGGGAAAAGAAAAATTTTGAGGAAACCCATCATGGCACTTGTTACTTTCAGCAGTCCCGAATACAAGGACAAAACCGTCTACGCCGTCGCCGGCAGCCACACCCAAACCCTGCTCAAACTGGCCTTGGAAAACAAAATCCCGATCCAGTTCAATTGCCAGGACGGGGACTGCGGCACCTGCGTGGTGAAAGTCAGCAGCGTGGACAGCAAGCCCCGCATGAGCGGCCACTTGACCGCCAAGGAAATCAACGTGCTCAAGCAATTGGGCAAGATCACCCAGCAGGAGATTGACGAAATCGCCGTCACCGACATGCCCGCCACCTGGCGTCTGGCCTGTCAGTTTATCGTCCGCGACGAAGACATCCTAGTCGAGTACTAAACCGCCATGAACGCCATCCCCAAGTCCGACATCCCCAACCGTGGGAAACATTACCGTTACTTCAAACGGCACGCGGCCAAGCTCTCCCCCAACACGGAGTGGCTGTGCCAAATGCTGTCGAGTTGGAGCGTCGGCTTGGGGGCCTTGCCCGACGCCCTCGGGCTGGAGCCTGTGGCGTTTGCGCGGATGCAAAAGAGCTTCTTCCACGCGCCGGACATCAACGCCGTGGCGCCGTCGGGGCGCAGGGCCGATTTCAGCCGCATGTTGGAGCGGGAGGATCTGATCCGCTACCTGCTCGCCCGCGCCGCCTACCCGGAGCGCGAGGAAACCCGCTGGATCGCCTCGATCCTCGTGGCCGGCTGCCTGGGCGAGGATCACCTGTGGCAGGATTTGGGGCTGTGGTCGCGGCAAGAGTTGAGCGGCCTGATCGCTTACAACTTCCCGCTCATCGCAGCCGCCAACCAACGCGACATGAAATGGAAAAAATTTCTGTATAAACAATTGTGCGAAACGGAAGGCGTCTATGTCTGCCGGGCGCCCTCCTGCGATGTTTGTGTCGATTACCCACGTTGCTTCGGATCGGAGGAATAACCATGTTTAACCCACATTCTTTAAACGGGCCGGAAATCACCACCGTGCTGGCCGCATTGGGGCTGGTCGCCAACGCCTCCGCCAGTTTCTACATGGCCTTGAAAAAATCGGCCCAGCGACCCGGCGAGCTTCGCTTGCAAGCCCTGCGCGTCAAATCGAAACGCACAAGCCCATCCAATTTAGCCAACGACAATCGAGAGCACACTCCATGTCCAACATCGACGACATTCTGACCGGTTTGTACGAAAACCGCGTCGTCCCCTACCTAGGCCCGGGCGTCTTGTCCGACGTGACCCAACTGGATACCGGCGCGCCCATGCCCGCCGACAGCGACAGCCTGATTATCGCCATGAACGACGGCCGCCCGATGGCCCCTAAGTTGATGTACGAATTCCCCCGCGCAGCGATGAACCTGGAACTCAAGCGCGGGCGCAGTTTCGTCGAGCGTTTTCTGGAAAAGACTTACGGCCAAACCCGCTGGACGCGCGCCACCCTGCACGACTGGCTGGCGTCTTGGAAGCCGCGCTACGTCATCGACGTCAACCGCGACACGCAATTGCAGGAAACCTATGCCGGCCAGCCGCACATCTTGATCCGCGGCCTGGCCCGCATCGCCGCCAGCAGTTACCGTTTTGTGATCCACACCTACGAAAACGGCGAATACCGGGAAATCCAGCAGGAGGAAGCCGACCCTAGCCTGCCGATCCTATTCAAACCCATGGGCAGCCCCCTGCCCTCGCCCAAATTCATCGCCTCCGACGCGGATTATGTGGATTACATCACCGAACTGATGGGCGGCTTTGCGATTCCCTCTTTCCTCAAAGAATACCGCAAGGAAAAGCAGTATCTGCTGATCGGCCTGCCGCTGAACCGCGACTCCGAGCGCATGGTGATGTCGGACATTGTCTACGGCGCGGCGGAGCCTAAGGGCTGGGTCTTGAACAAATCGCCGACCAACAAGGAAAAGCGCTATTGCGAAAAAATAGGCTTGGAAATCCTCGACCTAGGCGTGGAGGATTTGCTGGCCGCCGCCGGTTGGACGGGGACGCTGGACAATAAGACGGCGGCGTAAAACGTAGCTTGGACGCGCCTCTTTGCGTCCAACATTCTGGCATGATGGTTGGGCAACGATAGCGCCGTTACCCAACCTTGGCTACCGTGTTCGAAGCCATGCTTTGATCTGAGATAACTGCTCGGAAGATGTCAATGCCGCCTTGGGCAAAAGGATAGCTTCAGCGTTGTCGATAAAGAGGTAGAGGTTCTTATTGTCCTCAGCGAAATCAATGATTGCGGGCCAGCGAAAGCTGGCCTCGCTGCAATAGCCCCTTACTAAAATACCCTCTTCGCTAATTTCAAGCTCTTGCTCAGACAAAAACCGGCCCTGCTGTGAAAACATGGCCTTGCGATAAGCATATTTTCTGTAAAAATACCCAACAGACATCAATACCCAGCCCACTTCAAAGGCAATAGCGATTACCGTCAGGTCATCGGTCGCGACGGGGTATTTCCGATAAAGCACGGCATACGCGGCAAAAGCGATGCCTATTGGAATCCAAGCAAACAGGTTTATAAAAAACAATTTTATATTGGCACCCGACAACTTGGTCAGACGCCGCAACACAAGCGCCTGAAATGCGACATAGTCTGCTTTGGACAGTTTAAATGTAAAACGCATGGCAAATTCCTAATTTTATGCAAGGGATCAATTTATGCCATTATCTTGTGATGCGTCACCCCTATAACGCTTAGCACATTATGGCAATTATAACTCGACGCCAGCGGAAATTCATACTTCGCCCGTTTCCAGGCCAACACCCGCCTACAGGGACAAGCTAATTCCTCCATAGCCAACGCCCTTTCCCTCGCTTCTCCCCGCCGCTAAAATAAGCCTGATAGCCCACTCTGCGACCACCTCAGCCTCCGACCGAAAAAACCAACCATGAGCACCTTGGATGACGCCATCGCCTTGTATGCCAGCGGGCGACAGCGGCAGGCATTTGAACTTGTCGTGCGGGAAGTGCCCGCGCTGATGAATGTCGCCGCCGCGGCCGCCTATTCCCAAGGCGCGCTGGAGGAGGCGGAAAAATACTGGCGCTTGGCGCTGGCCGTCAACGCGGATTACGCCGACGCGCACAACAACCTGGGGCTGCTGTTGGCCGGCAGCGGACGCCTGGAACAAGCCGAAGCGGCTTACCGGCAAGCGCTGGCGGCCAACCCCCACGACGCCGACGCCTGTAACAATCTGGGCATTTTGCTCGACAAGCAAGATCGCCGGCTTGAAGCCGAGGTGGTCTACCGCCAAGCGCTGCGCATACAGCCCGACAATGTCGGCGTCCACAACAACCTGGGCAACCTGCTCCAAAGCCTGGGCCGTTACGCCGAAGCCGAGGCGGCTTTTCGCCAAGCCTTGACCATCCAGCCCCAGCACCCCGAGGCGAATTACAATCTGGGCATCTTGTTGGCCGCCTTGCATCGCTGCGAGGAAGCCGAAGCCGCGTATCGGCAGGCGCTGGCGCAGCGGCCCGACTATATCGAGGCCCACTGCAACCTGGGGGTAGTGCTGGCGAAATTGAACCGCTATGGCGAAGCGGAAACGGCCTACCGCCAGGCGCTGGCGCTGCGGCCCGAATTCCCCGAAGCCTACATCAACCTGGGCAACCTGTTGACCGCCGTCAACCGCCACCCGGAAGCCGAAGCCGCCTACCGCCGGGCGCTGGCGCTGCAACCCGGCGCCGCCGAGGCGCACGGCAATTTGGCGGCCTTGCTGGCGCGCCTGCAGCGCCCGGAAGAGGCGGAAGCGGCCTACCGCCAGGCGCTGGCGCTGCGGCCCGGCTGCATCCACACGACTTACAATTTCGCCCTGCTCCTGCTCTCTCTAGGCCGCTTTAGCGAAGGCTGGCGTCTTTATGAAACGCGCTACCACCCCAAGCAAACCAACTGCCTGGTGATTTTTCCGAACCTGCCCTTTCCGCAATGGCAGGGCGAGCCGCTGGCGGGCAAGTCGTTGCTGGTTTGGCAAGAACAGGGCTACGGCGATGAAATCCAATTCTGCCGTTTGCTGACGGAACTCAAAGCGCGGGGCGCGGCCCGCGTCGGCTTGGCCTGCAAACCGCCCTTGCGGGCTTTGCTCGAAACCTTTGCGGACGCCGACGCCGTCCACCCGGTTGATGAGGGCCAAACAATCCCGAACTACGACTACTGGACTTTTCTGTTGAGCCTCCCCCTCCATTGCGGGCTGGGCTTGGACAACATCCCGGCGCAGCTACCCTATTTGCATGCCCTGCCCGAGCGCGTCGCGCGATGGCAAGGCCGGCTGCCCGCCGCCCGGCCCCGCGTTGGCCTGGTCTGGAAGGGCTACGGCCACCACGGCAACGACGCCTACCGCTCCCTGCCCGGACTGGCGACGCTCGCCCCGTTGTGGACGGTGCCGGGCGTGAGCTTTGTCAGTCTGCAAAAAGGCGTGGGCGAAGCGGAAGCCTTACAGCCGCCCGGCGGCCAGGCGCTGACCGCGCTGGGCCAGGCTATCCAGGATTTTGCCGACACCGCCGCCATCGCCGCCCAGCTCGACTTGGTCATCTGCGTCGACACCGCCATCGCCCACTTGTGCGGAGCACTAGGCGCACCGTGCTGGGTGCTGCTGCCTTATGTGCAAACCGACTGGCGCTGGCTGCGCGAACGCGAAGACTCGCCTTGGTACCCGCACGTCATGCGGTTGTTTCGCCAGGGCGAAGGGGAAGCGTGGGACGATGTGGCCGGGCGGGTGGCCGAAGCGCTCAGGCAATGGCGCGAGGCGCGGCGATAGCCCAGCAAAGCCATCGCGTGCTACAGTTAAATAACGGATTATGCCGGACTCGCACAAGAAGACGATTTGACGATGCCCACCTTAGACGATGCAATCGCCCTTTATACTAACGGCCAGGCCGGGCAAGCCTATGAACTGGCCGTGCGGGAATTGCCCGCGCGGCTGCATGCCGCCGCCGAAGCCGCCCAGGCGCAAGGCCGGCGCGGCGAGGCGGAGAAATACCGGCAACTGGCCCTGGCCGTCAAACCGGATTATGCCGGCGGCCAGCCCAAGCCGGCGTCTTCGCAGGCCATGCGCGAATTGCCCGTGCTGCTGAATGTCGCCGCCGCCGCCGCCTATGCGCAAGGCTGGCTGGACGAGGCGGAGAAATACTGGCGGCTGGCCCTGGCCGTCAAGCCAGACCATAGCGACGCGCATAATAACCTAGGGCTATTGTTCGCCAGCCGGGGGCAGTGGGAACAGGCCGAAGCGGCTTATCGGCAAGCGCTGGCCGCCAATCCCCGCCACGCCGACGTCTGCAACAACTTGGGGATTTTGCTGGACAGACAGAACCGCCACGAGGAAGCCCTGGCCGCCTTCCGCAAGGCGCTGGCGATCCAGCCCAAGCACGCCGACGCACTCAACCACCTAGGCGGCCTGCTCTATCGCCAAGGCCAGTTCAAAGAGGCCGAAACCGCTTACCGGCGGGCCTTGGCGGCCAACCCCCGCCATGCCGACGCCAGCAACAACCTGGGGGTTTTGCTGAACCAGCAAAACCGCCGCGACGAAGCCCTGGCCGCCTACCGCGAGGCGCTGGCAATCCGGCCTGATTTCGCCGAAGCCTATTGCAACCTGGGCAACCTGCTCCAAGACGCCGGCCACCTCAGCGACGCCGAAATGGCCTACCGTGAGGCGCTGGCAATCCAGCCCGAGTATGTCGAAGCCGAATACAACCTGGGCAATCTGCTGGCCGCCTGGAACCACCCCGAAGAAGCCGAAGTGGCCTACCGCCAGGCGCTCATGCTCCGGCCGGATTACGCCGAGGCCTATTGCAACCTAGGGCTGGTGCTGGCGCAATTGAAACGCCCCGGCGAGGCCGAGGAAGCCTACCGCCAGGCGCTGGCGATCCAGCCCGAATTCCCCTATGCCCAAATCAACCTGGGCAACCTGCTGACCGCACAGGATCGCTACGAAGAAGCCGAAGCAGCCTACCGCCAGGCATTGGCGCTGCAGCCCGGCTCCGCCGAAGCGCACGGCAATCTGGGGTTTTTTCTAGCGATCATGAACCGCCACGAGGAAGCCGAAACGGCTTACCGCCAAGCGCTGGCGTCGCAACCCGGCTGTGTCAATACGAGCTTCAACTACGCCATGCTGCTGCTGTCCCAAGGCCGCTTCAGCGAAGGCTGGCGCTTGCACGAGACGCGCTACCACCCCGAACAAAAAAGCGGCCCGGTGAGCATGCCGAACCTGCCTTTTCCACAGTGGCAAGGCGAAGCGCTGGCGGGCCGGTCGGTGCTGGTCTGGCAAGAGCAAGGCTACGGCGACGCCATCCAATTCTGCCGCTTGCTGCCGACGCTCAAGGCACAAGGCGCGGCCAAGGTCGGCCTGGCGTGCAGGCCAGCCTTGGCCACGCTGCTGGAAACGTTGGACGGCATCGATGCCGTCCACCCCTTCGAGGACGACAGCCAAGCATTTCCTCACTATGACTGCTGGACGTTTCTGTTGAGCCTCCCCTTCCATGCCGACCTGGACGCGGACAACATTCCGGCGACGTTACCCTATCTGAGCGCGCCGCCGGCAAAAATAGCCCAATGGCAAACCCGCCTGCCTAGCGGACGCCCGCGCGTCGGCCTAGTGTGGAAAGGCTATGCCGGCCACAGCAACGACGCCCGCCGCTCCCTGGCCAAGCTGGCGACGCTCGCCCCGTTGTGGACGGTGCCCGGCGTCACTTTCGTCAGTCTGCAAAAAGGCAGCGGCGAAGAGGAAGCGCGGCGGCCTCCCCGAGGGCTGGCCATCACCCCCCTAGGCTCGGCGCTCAACGACTTCGCCGACACCGCCGCCATCATCGCCCAGCTCGACCTGGTCATCTGCGTGGACACCGCCGTCGCCCATCTGTGCGGCGCGCTGGGCAAGCCGTGCTGGGTATTGCTGCCGCACATCCAAACCGACTGGCGCTGGCTGCGCGGGCGCGAAGACTCGCCCTGGTATCCGGGCGTCATGCGCCTGTTCCGCCAAGGCGAATCCGAGTCGTGGCCAGACGTGGCCGGGCGGGTGGCTGAAGCGCTTAAGGCTTGGCGGGCGGAAACCGGCGCGCCTGATGACAGCCCGCCGAAAAGGCGCGGCACCTGGTTTTCGGGGCTCAGGCGGGTGTTCGGCAAATGAAAAGCACTTAGCTGATAATGACAATCCTCGCCGCCATCGCGGCATCCTCGATCTGTTCAATCATCGGGCTACGCCCGGCCAAGGCGGTCGCCTCCAACGCCAAAGCCCCCTCGCCCACCCGATCCTCGAACAGCAGCAAGGCGCGGGACAGATTGTATTGGCGGGACACCCAAAGAAAGCCGTCGGCCTGGACGGGATGGCGGTAAAACGCCTCGGCCCAGGCGCGGGTCTGCGCATACTGGGACGCATTGGAGAGAATCAACTCGCCGTGGGTGACAGGCATGCCTGCGCGTCCCAAGCCATGGCCGCCCAGGTCGATCAGCTTCAATGGACGGGTGGGTTGCAATATGGACAAGGCATATTTTTCAATCCTCACCCTGGGTATGGCGCGGGGCTTCAGGCAGTCGCCATCCACAGGCACCGTGTGGAACAGCGTCTCCGAAACCGCGCCCATCAAGCTGTCCGCGCCATACAACACGCCGACGGGCCGGCCGTCCACATTCAAAGAGCTGAACCTGAAGTCCAAACCCGGTTTGCGGTTGAAACTGAGCGGATCGAATTGGCTTCCATGGGCGCGATGGATGGGAACGCCGGGCTCCCATAAAATCAAGGCGGGATCGAGCGTTTCCGCCGCCGGCGGCGCGGGAACCTTAAAACTCAAGCTCGCCGGCCTCCTTGCGCAGCGTGTCCAGCACCGCCTCGGGCGCGGCGTCCAATTTTTCCAGCGGCGTCTGGTCGTCCAGGTAGCCGTTCGGCGTCACAAACCACAGGGCCAATTGCCAAGCTAGCCATTGGTCTTTCGCTATTTCCAGTATTTGCTTGATGACCGGCTTGGGTTTTCCGCTCTGGGCGTCGAACTGGAAAGCCGGGTAGCGCTGTTCGCCCTGGAACTCCACGGCGAAGATTTTGTTTTCCGCTTGCAGTTTGCGGGCATAGGCGGCGCGGTTTTTGGCCTGCGACAGACTCAAGCCGGCCACTTCCTCGCTCGTCAACGCGCCGACTTCGCGCATGAACTCGTTGCGCATGCGGGCATTGCGCAGGATATGGAAAGCCAGGCTGTCGTGGTTGTAGATCTCCGGCTTGTCTTCGAAAAAGCCGATGGCGGAACTTATGGAGCGCTGGCGGCGATGATAATCAAGGTGGATCAATTGTTGCGCCTTGCCGACAATTGCGGTATTTAGCTTCGCGCCAATACCACCTTGAAATTCGCTGGAATCGTCAAAACAGACGGGAAAATCGCTACTCCAAGAGATTCGAAGCGGAGTACATGGTGTTGGTGTTGAAATATTCGCTGCAATATGGACGCACAATTCATATCCGCCAATAATTAAATGGTCGCCATCGGCAAGAGGTTCCGAGTCTTTGATTAGTGTCCTTTTTTTGCCGCAAAGCAAAGTCCCGTTTCTGCTGCTATCGGTATAAATAAACCCCCCATTCTCATATCGAATGTAAGCATGGTGGCGACTTATATATACATCATCACGAAGAACTAAATCGTTGGATTCATCCCGACCGATAGAACCTCCGGCTTCATCAAAGCGGGCGCTTAATGAAGCGGGCAAAGGCAAATCATGATGGCGGATGGCTTCTAAAACAAGGATCATGCGTTTGGCTCGTGCAACAAACAATGCCGCAATTTAAAGGTGTGCTGCGATAGCGGCACAGTCAGGATTTTACCCGTTCCAATTATCCCCCATTGCTATTCGGCAACACCACCCCCATCCGCGCCAAAGCCGCCTCCATCTGCGCCGCCCAGCCCCGGTTCGCCTGCGGGCTGGCCGGGCTGGGGTGCGGGACTCCGCCGGCCGCCACGTCCAAGCCGGCCACCGAAGCCGCCACGCGCTGCTCGGCAAAGCGGCCCACGCCCAGCACCAGGCGCGGCTTCAAAACCTCCACCGTCTCCCGCAACGCGGCGTCGCACAGCGCGAACAACGACCGCCGCGCCGCCACCGGCAGCTTGTCGGGCGTCAGGTTCGTGCCGTCCTCCAGATAGAAAATCAGCGGGCAGTAATTGACCACGAAGAACTGCCCGAAAAACCGTTCCGGCGTGGCGTAGCGCTCCCGCGCCCAGCCCCACAGCCGCCGACCGCTGCCTTCCTTGCGCCGGCAGGCGTAGCCGGTCACCGGGCGCTTCGGATGCTCGACGGCCGGCCGGCCGACTTCGCCTTCAATGCCCAGCCAATCCCGCACGAATTCCACGTCGCCGAACGGCACGCCGGTCTGCGCCATGCCCCATGGCCCGGGATTCATGCCGACCAGCACGGCCTCGGGGCGGCCGGCATAGCGCTCTAAATATTCGAGATAAGGCCCGCTTGCGTATTCCAGCGGATTGTAGACATGGGTCGCAGGCGCAGGGCAGCCGAGTCGGCCCAGTTCGCGGCTGAGATGGGCGGTAATGCTGGGTAGGCTCATGACAAGGAAAACACCGTTTGTTGATGGCAAGCCGGCAGTTTACACCGGTTCCAAGCCGCAAACGGCTGACGGCCAGAAATTGTAAGGTTTGCGACAACGCCCATGCAAAAATGCAGCATGTGCCACAATCACCCCGGCAAACCCAGGCTCCACGCGCTGGCCAGACAGCGCTTTTCCACGTTAAAACCGCGCTCCGCCTAGCGTCAAGCCGAAGCCAAACGAATTGGCCCATATTTTGCCCCTATGCCGATATAAGACTGACGCTTTGCACATGAACTACTGGGCTCTCGATAAAGACAACTCCATCAGGCGCGCCTTGCTCGTGCTGGAGGATCGGTTTGGCTCCGGAAGCTTCGCCATGAGCCACCGCTGGGATGGCGACACGAAAGCGGTGGGCCTATTCCAGCCTGGCGAAGAAGCGATACTGGCTTATATTTACACTCACGGACAGGCCAGCGGCCGGTATGGGATTCACCTGGAATATCCATCGACCAACGGGAATCCCGCCGCGAACCTGACGGAAATGAGTGAAAATATTGATTTAGAACATCTGATTGATCTGTTGCGGGCGCATTTTAATATCGTGGACTAAGCACAGCATTTTTCAATCCAACAACTTAAACTTTCTATTAGACGAGGGTAGCAATATGGCTAAAATTGGCATTTTCTTCGGCTCCGACACTGGCAACACGCGGCGCGTGGCGAAAAGCATCCAAAAGAAACTGGGCGACGACGCCGACGCCCCGGTCAATGTAAACAAAGCCAGCGTCGAAGACTTGCTCAAATACGACGCCTTGATTCTCGGCACGCCGACCTTGGGCGACGGCGAATTGCCGGGCCTGACCTCCGGCGGCAGCGCCGAGAGCTGGGAAGAATTCCTGCCGCAGCTTAAAGGCGCGGATTTCAAAGGCAAAACCGTGGCCTTGTTCGGCCTGGGCGACCAGGAAGGCTATGGGCATGAATTTGTCGATGCACTGCTATTCATTTATGAAGTGGTCATCGAAAATGGCGCGACCGTGGTCGGCGCCTGGCCGACAGATGGGTATACCTTCGAGGCATCCAAGGCCATTGTCGACGGCGAGTTCGTCGGCTTAGTCATTGACCACGATAACCAAAAGGACTTGACCGAAGAACGCTTGGACGCTTGGCTGGATATCGTTAAACCCGCCCTCCTCGCCGCCTGACGGGCCGGCGCTGGATTCACATCCGGACGCTAAAGCTTTAAGGATGTGGCGTGAATGACGACCTAACAATGAGACAAACCCAAACATGAGCATAAAAGTAATAAAAGAGTTCTCCGCAAAAGCGAAAGCCGACGAGCAATTGAAGGAGCAATTATTGGCTTGCGTCAAAATGAAAGAACTTCTCGCTTTAGCCAAAGCCAACGGCTTTGACATCGACGAAGAGCTGCTGTATCCGCCCAACGAACCGCAATTCACCGCCGAGCAGCTTTCCGAACGGCTTGGCAAGGCTTTGCTGCGAGTTTGACGCACTTGGAACCGACTCGGCTATTCTCCAGCCGAGTCGGTCTAAGCATTACGCGCTTAAAACCGCTCTTTTATCCGCCAGATACACCCATCCCGCCTCCTCCCGGACTTTAAACCCCGTCAGTTTCTTCCCCGCGCAAATCTCGCTCAAGGACTCACCGCTGACCGGATCGTAGCAGATGGTGTGCATGGAACATTGCAAATACTGCCGAGTCTCGTCGAAGATGTCGCTATGCTCACAATCCAAGGCTTTAGGCATATGCGCGCATTGATTCAAATAGCCATAAACCACGCCTTTGAAGCGGATCAAAATCGCATCGCGCCGCTGGCCGCGATATTCGATGGCAAACGAAAACTTACCCCGTTCAGGCACTTGCGAACCGGGGCAGATGGGTTCTGAAACTTGCTGTTTAACTGACATGGCGGGTCACCTCTGCTTTCCTGCAAGCAAACAACAGGCCACTGGCAGATGGACTCCGCCAATGCCGCGCCGCGCCTGTCCGCGCACGGCCCTAAGCCCCTAACCCCCAAACCGACAATCCACCCAAGGTTGTCAGGAACCCTACAAACAAGATCGTCTCAACCCGTTGATCTAAAAAACAAATAAATTTGGCATATCATCTGCTATGGACAGTAGCAAACACAGCCAGAGGACAGCCCCATGCCAGAAATCATCCGCCGCAACAAGCCTATGTCGGTGAATCCGCTCAAGGCCAGCCAGCCGGTGGGCGGGTCTTTGGCGACACTGGGCTTTGACCGCGCCATGCCGATGCTGCATGGCTCGCAAGGCTGCACGGCTTTCGCCAAGGTGTATTTCGTACGCCATTTCCGCGAGCCGATCCCGCTGCAATCCACCGCGATGGACCAGGCCAGCTCGGTCATGGGCGCAGACGACAATGTGATTGAAGGCTTGAAAACCGTCGCCGAGAAGTCCAAGCCGGATTTGATCACGGTGTTGACCACCGGGCTTTCCGAAACCCAAGGCACCGATGTGAAACGTTGCGTGAAGGAGTTTCGCCTGAAGTATCCGCAATTCGGCCATGTGGCCGTCGTCGCGGTGAATACGCCGGATTTCACTGGCTGCCTGGAATCCGGTTATGCCGCGACCTTGACGGAGATTATTGCCGAACTCGTGCCGGCATCAAGCAAGGTCGGCTTACGCAAGCGCCAAGTGAATGTGCTGGCCGGGTCGATGTTGACGCCGGGGGATTTGGAGCATCTGCGCGACATTATCGAATGGTTTGGCCTGCGGGCCGTGTTCGTGCCCGACGTGTCGGATTCTTTGGACGGCCATTTGACCGACGCGGATTTCAGCCCCATCACCGTCGGCGGCACGCCGGTGCCGGAATTGCAGGGCCTGGGCGAGGCCGTCGCCACCTTGGCAATCGGCGCGTCGTTGGCTAAGGCCGCTGATATATTGCAGCAGCGCACCGGCGTGCCGTGTTATCGCTTCGACCATGTTTACGGCCTGCATGCCACCGACGCTTTGGTCAAAGCGCTGGCCGACATCAGCGGCGCGCGCGTGCCGGATCGGCTGGAGCGCCAGCGCGCCCAGTTGCAGGACGCGATGGTGGACACGCATTTCATGCTGGGCTTTTTGCGCGTCGCCATCGCCGCCGACCCCGACCAGCTTAACGCCTTCGCCCACCTCGTGCGCGAGATGGGCGGCGAGACGGTCGTGGCGGTGGCGGCCGGCGACGGCCCGGCGCTGGCCAGCCTGCCGGTCGCCTCGGTGAAGATCGGCGATCTGGAGGATATGGAGCAGATGGCGCAGGAGGCCAAGGCCGAGCTGGTCATCGGCAATTCCCACGCGGTGCAGACCGCCGAGCGGCTGGGCCTGCCCATCTTGCGCTGCGGCTTCCCGCAGTTTGACCTAGTGGGCGGCTACCAGAAAACGTTCATCGGCTATGCCGGGGCGCGGCAGACCCTGTTTGACCTGTCCAATTTGTCCCTGTCCCACAACCATCACCGCGAAGTGCCGGTTTACCGCTCGATTTACGGGCAAAAGCCTGCCAGCGAATCATCCACCCCACCGTTGGAGGCAACCGCCCATGGCGCTTATCCGACGCATGCGCATTGTTGAACTGGAGGCCCTTTCCATGGACACCGCCCTGAAAATTGCGTTTTGCACCGACGACATGAAAACCGTCAACCAGCATTTCGGCTCGGCGAAGACCTTCGCCATTTACGCTGTGGACTTGAAGCACAGCGAATTATTGGAGGTCGCCGAATTCGGCAAGCTGGACCAGGACGGCAACGAAGACAAGCTGGCGACCAAGATCGCCCTGCTCGACGGTTGCGCGGCGATTTATTGCGAGGCCGTCGGCGCCTCTGCGATCCGCCAGTTGATGGCCGCCGGCATCCAGCCGGTCAAGGTCTACCGGGGCAGCCAGATTGTCGATTTGCTGGAGGATTTCCAGAACGAACTGCGCACAGGTCCTGCGGCTTGGGTCGCCAAAGCCTTGGCCCGGCAAGGGACGACCCCGGAAAAGTTCGAGCAAATGGAAGTGGACGGCTGGGAAGAGTAAACCCTCGCTCCCGCGCCTGGCGCGGGAAGCAGAAACGAATTTGATCTGACTCTCATTATTTTTAGGAGAAAACATCCATGTCCAGCGCCGCCTTAGCCCTCACGCCCGACGACGAAACCGAGCTGCAAGCCGAGTTCGTCAAAGAAATCGCCAAGCAAATCCGCGCCATCGACACCTATGACACCTATCAAGGCTGGTCTGACGCGAAAGTGCTCGACCCTTTGATCCTGACCAAGGAGCGCAAGCGGGAAATCCCGATCATCGGCGATCCGGACGACATCACCATCGCCCGCGTCAAAGCGTTTTACAACGCGGTTTCCAGCTTGATCGAGAAAAAATCCAAGCTGATGGCCGTCCCGGTCGTCAATCTTTCCCATGAGGGCTTCGGCCGGGCTTTCGTGATTGTCGGCAAGCTGATCGTCGTCGAAAAGACCTTGCGCGATGTGCATCGCTACGGTTTTTCTTCCTTCGCGAAACTTAACGAGGAAGGCGACAAAGCGGTTGCCAAAGCCTTGGAATTGATCGAGGCCCACCCCGAGGTGGCCAATCTGTAGCAGGACTTTAAGGGCGACGCCGCTGAAAGCGGCATTGTCCTAAGGCCGCCTCCCCTCCCGCTTTTATAGAGGAAATCCGATGACCCCCGAAGAATTACAAGCCCTGGAAAAAGAAGTCGCCAAGGCCAAGCGCATCGCCAGCGACTGGGCCTCAAAGATGCACGACCTGGTGGAAGACCGGCTGCCTGCGGCTTATGAAGAAATACCCGAATTGGCCCAATCCACTCTCGAAGCCTGCAAGGCTTGGGCGGAGGTCAACGCGAAACTGAAACAAGCGAAAAAGGCGCAGCCGGCTTAACGCCCGCGGCGACCGTTTAGGAGAATCCAATGAGTGAACCCATCACGGGCGTCACAGCGGGCGGCGCCGTCTGGACGCCTGCCTTCGTGACCGACATCAACCAAGCCCGCTGCATCGGCTGCGGACGCTGCTTCAAAGTCTGTCCACGCGACGTGTTCGATCTGGTGGATCGCGCCGACGTGCTGTCTGAAGACGAGATCGACGATTATGAGGATCTGGACGAGGACAACGCCCAGGTCATGAGCCTCGCCAACGCTTTGGACTGCATCGGCTGCTCGGCCTGCTCCAGGGTTTGCCCGAAAAATTGCTTCACCCACGCACCGCTGCCGCAAGCCGCCTAAGGAGAATCGCCGCCATGCCCAAACCCTTGAAACATGTGTTCGTCTGCGTGCAGCGCCGCGCCGAAGGCCATCCACGCGGCTCTTGCTCGCAACACGGCTGCGACGATCTGATGAACACCTTCCTCGGCGAAATCCAGAGGCGCAACCTGTTCGACAAGATCGCCGTCACCAACACCGGCTGCCTGGGCCCTTGCGGCTTTGGCGCCAGCGTGCTGGTCTATCCGGACGCGGTGATGTACGGCAAGGTCGACAAGGCTGATGTGGCGGCGATCATCGAGGAACACCTAATCGGCGGCCAGCCGGTCGAAAGACTGCTAGTCCCGGCTTTCGTCTGGGGCTGAGATGAACACCGTCACTTATATTGAAGATTCGGTGTTATTCGGAACGCATGTGCTGCCGGCCACGAACAGCCGCCTGCAATTCGCCGTCGCCGCCCGCCACCGCGACAATAGCGAAGCGGAAAATGTGTTGTGGGAGGCGCGCGCGGAAGACCCGACCTGCCTGCCGGTGTATTTCGCCTTGTACAAGTTCTACGCCAACAGCAAAAAACTGGATCGCGCCGAACGGGCGGCCCGGCTGGCGCTGGCGGAATCAGCGCGGCAGGCCGGCGTGCCGGCCGACTGGGAAAAGCTCAGTCGGAAGCCGCGCCTCTATGATTTGTATGGCAGCGAAGCCGGCTTGTTTTACCTGTTCTCCCTGAAAGCCCTGGCCTTTATCAAACTACGCCGCGATCATTTATACGAAGTCGGCGCCATCCTGCACCATTTGTCCCGGCTAGACCCGGAAGACCGTTGCGGTGGCTCGGTCGTGCGCGGCCTGGCCGAAGCGGTGGGGGTGGATATCGCGGAGAGCGGCAGCCATGAACCCGGCTGATTGCGCCCCGCTGGGCGAGGTCATTTGCAGCCGTCTGATCGCGGAAATCGGCAAGCTCGGCTTCCCGCAAGAGCAAAGCCTGTCCTTGCCGGTGTTTAAGCTTGCCCACTTCACCTCGCCGAAAGACCCGTATACCGGCCAGGAAGGACTCTGCGGCATTTGGAGAACCGCGCAGGGCCACCGCCTCGGCGAGATCAAGCTACACGCCGACGGCAGCTTTTACGCCGAATACGACGTGGCTTTGCAGCACCCCAGCGACGCCCGCTGGTTTGTTGAATGCGTGGTCGCCTGGGGACGGGACGACATCATCAAGACCGAGGCCAAGCTCTTGCCGGCCGTGGGTTGACGCCTCGACGCAGCAAATGGCTTGCCAAGCGGAACATCAGGCTTCGCTGCCGGCAGCCTTCGTTCGAGACCAGTAACGGTATATCACTGACGGCGCGATGAGCAGATAGCTAACATCCTTCTTACCCCAGCGCGCCAGCAACATGAACAGCCGCATATACTGATAGCTCAGAAATTCGCGTGAAAAAACAGGTTCGCCGAGCAGATTTTTCGCACGGCCCAACGCTGTGGCCAGCCGTTTTTTGACCTCTTCCGCGGCGGCCGATTTGTCCCATTGATAAGTCAGGCCATCAGGCTTTGGAAGCGGACAGGGCACATGGTTGGGATAAGCCTGCCAGGGAACCTCCAAAACGCCAGGCGGAAAACACTTGAGCCAGTCGATATAGAACACATGGCGCAGGAAGGGATCAATGGGCTCTTGGAATATTCCCGCGACGAAATCAGCATCAAAAAATGGCAACTCAAATTCGATGCGTGACAAATCGAGATTCTCAAAATGACCAGCCATATGCCGACGCTGGTCGTTCAACATCAGGAATAAATAAAATAACCGGCCAGGATCAGCCGGGTGCAGCGATTCCAATTCCGCCCTGATGCCATCATCCACCAGGTCGGCGAGCGTCTTGGCGAGTGGCCGCTTCAACAATTTGCCACTAAATTTCCATGTGCTATACGCCATGAATTTCTCAGTGGCACCCTGCAAATCGCCCGCCCGCGCCGTTGCGACGATGTCCGGGTTGAGATAAACATGGCCAAGACCGACACTGCCACCATCGCCAGACCAGACGACTTGAGGTCGCTGCGGACTATGGGAAAGGTATTCCGCAGACGTTATCCACTCAAGGGTAGAAATTTTGCTATGGCTATCACCCTCGCCTAATGGGCGCATCGGCAAAGGTACATAGTGCGCGCCCAACTTCTCCGCGGCTAATTGACCAAACACCTGATCCTGGCTACCGGGCGCGGCGAAATTCGCCGTGAACACTTCCGTGCCAAAGTGCCTCAGGGCGGCAACGATTGCCCGTGAGTCCAGTCCGCCGCTCAAAAATGCCGCGGCAACCTTTTGACCGTGCAAACGCAAGCCTATCGCGTCGATGAAAAGCCGATAGAGCCGTTCGGGCGCGGGCAAATCGGATGCCGCCGGCGCGGGCAAATCGTCCCATCGCCAGTATCTAGTCCGCTTGATATCGAGGGAATCGCTGGTAACGACTTCCCCGGCATACAGGGCAAAGATATTCTCGTAAGGCGTGCGATCGGATAACGGATAGCCAAAACAAGCCACCTCGGCCACCCCCTGGAGTTTCAGGGATTTTTTGCAGGAACGCAAAGCTTCCAGTATCCGCAATGCGGTGGCAAAGACGATGTAATCCGGCAACACCCAGAAATACACCGGCCTGACACCCAATTTATCAGCGATCAAGTGCAAGCGTTGGCTGGACTTTTCGTAGACAGCCGCGGAATAAGTGCCACGGCACGATTGCAAGGCTTCAAGTTGTCCGGCGGCAAGATCTTGCGCTATGGCTCTGACGCCTTCTAGGCGGTCGACCGGCGTTGCCCCCGCACTTGGCTGCAGAATAGGATCTCCCGCCACAACAGCGACCCGTTCGGCATCAAATAACTCCCCTGGCGCGCCCAATGCGCCAATATCAACTTTGACGATAAATACCCTATCGTCTGAAAATTGGACTTTTGTGTCAGCGTCATCAGAATGACGGGACACTGCGGCCCTCAGCTCGTCCACGAGCTTGGCAGGGATTGCCTGGTCGGCCCGACGCGCATAAACTCCAGCAAAAATTGACATATTTACAGCCCCAAATAGTAAGTGATTTTTTGAACGTCAAGATTGGCCATTGAAACAAAATAACAATGATGCATAAACCGCAAAAAACCATGCCCCGGTTTGCCTACCGGCAGCGGGCCGTACAGGCACCCTCTCCACCGTTAAGTTGCAGATGGAAAAACCTATTTTTTTAGTATATTGCGCAACTCGAACAATCTTGGCTTGGCTATCACGAAAATCCCCATGATATAGACAAAAGCACCGGCTGCCACCATGGCTCCAATCGTGACCCAAACGTTGACATAAATGATATCGAGGCGAGAGAAACATAACAAACCGAACAACATGATGCTCGCCATCAATAAAGGAGGGGCTATCGCACGCACAAAAGATAAAAATGTAAGACCAATGACATTTTTCGATGCCCACAGATTACGCAGCATCACCCAAGGATAGATAAATGCCCAGACCAGAACCAGCCCCATTGCGCCAAGCTTGACGCCGACAATAAAACCTGGAACCATAAAAATGGTCGCCATAGTCACCAACTGAAGCTGAATGCCTGGCTTTCCCATCGCATTGGTCATCGGGGCGCAGAGCATGCTTATCCCTCTCAGCGGAAACACCAAGCCCAATATAAGCAATAATTCTGAAACCTCTTTCCATTCATTGCCCAACACGGCAGGAATCAACTGTTGTGCTATGCCCGCCATGCCAAAAGAGACTGGAAACAGAATCAAGCTGGTCAGCCTAGTCGCCATCAAAAAATATTTTTTGATCGCTTCCGGATTGTCGCGCAACCGCGCATAAGCAGGGAATGCGATTTGGTTAAGAATAGGCACGACTTTATCGACTGGCAGCGATGCCAGATGCAAAGCCACAGCGTAAATACCTACATCATGGATACTTAAAAAGCGACCCGCGATAAATATGTCTGACCTTGAAAAGACCAGCCATAACAACGAAGTAAACACTAAAGTGCCGCCGAATAGGGCCATATCTGAAATGCCACGAATAGAAGGCTTGGGCATTGTCAGGCATGGCTTGTAGATATTCATGATCACCGCATTGAGAAAAGCGGTCAGCAAGGGGCCGGACACCAGCGACCATACGCCAAACCCCATCAGGGCCATCACTAAAGTGCAAGCCGCTCCGGCGATGTTCGTAATCAAAGAGACAGTGGATAGCACCTTGTAATCCATGTCCCGACTGAGCAAGGCCGAGGGAATCGCGTTAAACGGCACCAATAAAAACCCCAACGCCATGACTTGCACCAACAGCACAATTCGTGGGTCGTGATAGTATTCAGCAAGCGGGTATGCGCCAATGACTTGCAGTGCAAATAATACTGCATTAATAACAATAAGCAAGCCAAAAATCTTACTTATCTTATCTTTGGTAAGCTCTTTGACATGAATCATGGATCCTTCCATTCCGCCTGAGCTAAACATCATTAGCAAGCCCACAGTGATTTCAGCCATTGACTTGAGGCCGTATTCCTCGGGCTGTATGTAGCGTATTACAATAATACTCATACCCCAGTTGATAACTTGCCCAATGACACGTAGCATGGCAGTCCATTTCAAGCCCGACAAGACTTTACGAGATATCTCAGCTTCTTTCATTATATTCTGCGTGGATTTTGCCGATGTTCCGATGGCGTGGTTTACCGTGATTTTCCACGGGTGCGGCGGGGCGATGGGGGTACGCAAGACCAACGTAATTAATTTAGCGGTGATTTGTTGCCTTGACAATCTTTAAAAATACCTTAATTATAAAGGCAATCAAGCTGTGCCGTCAAATTGGTTATACTTGCCAAAGCCTTTCCCGATTAGCAAGATGTCTCAGCCGCCGTCATTCCTGCCGGAATGACGGGATTTTTCCCGCCGGCTGAAGCGTCTTGCTAATCAGGGGAAGTTTGTCGAGATGCCTTACTGTATTTCCCAAACTTTGTTCGGCAACTCCCCAAACATGTCCGGCGCATACAAGGCTTCCACGCGGGTGGCAGGGAGTTCAAAACGGCCTGGGTCGTTCAGGCGCACGGTGTATTCAAACGACCACTGCCCTTTCGGCACATACTCGTAATACGCCCGGAAGGCTTCCAGACGGCGCTCCTCGAACGCAGGCCAGGCCACGCCTTCGCGCTTTTCGCCCGCAGCCAGCAAGGCCGAATCGCCGCCCAGGCCAGAGCCTAAGATGGTCGCTCCGGCCGGCACCGGGTCGTCGACCACCACCCAGGTCATATCGGCCTGGGCGTCCAGCACCAGCTTGATCCGCGCCACATCGCCCTTATGCCAGACGCCGGCTTGCTGTTGTTCGACCGGCTCGACGACGCGCTTGACGCTGTAGCCTGCGAACAGCGGCTGGCGCAGATGCGAAGCGGCGCGGCTTTGGATCAACGCCCAAGGCTTGCCTGCGCCGGTATGCTCCACGGCCAGGGTGGCCGGCGCTTCGCTCCAGGGAAAATTCAAGGCGCTTTGCCGGGTGGTTTCGCTCCATTGCATACCCTTCTTGACCCCGGACAGTTCAGCTTGGGTATAGCCGGCCACCGGCTCGGTTTCAAAGGCGGCGCTGAATTTCTCCATCGCCAGCACGCCCCAGGCGTTGGCGGTGGTAGTGTCCCAATGGCCGTGGATTTGCCGACCCAGGGCACCGTTCGCCAAGCGCGGCAGCTCGGCCCGCCATTGCGGCTGGTCAAGCAGAGCGAGCAAGGCGCGCACGGCGTTTTCGTCGATGGAGACCATCAGCCACCACAGCCGGTCGCTGTCTTCCGTGGAGAAGCCTAGCGTAGTCCCTTGCAGGTTCAGGCGCGCGCGAATGATTTGCCCGGCCTGCTGCAATAGTTTGTCACGCTGCGGGATGGCGTCCACCCGTTTGAGAATATTGAGCCAGTCCAGCACCGCCGAGGTCGGCCACAGACTGGGGTCGATGGTAATGGAGCCGAGCATGTCCGGCTTGGCGAGGCCGTAGCGCGACAGCGCTTCGATGGCGGCCAGCTTGCGCAAAGCCAGATCCGCCGCCGTCAACGCGGAGCCGCGCTTGAGCCGGCCGGCCACAAAGTCTTTGAGGCCGTCTTGCAGGCGTTTGCGGGATTCCTCCGGGATCGCCCAGCCGGCCTCGTGGGCGACGGACAGCACATAGGCGCTCAACACGTCGCTGCCCTGGAGGTTGTCCGCCGCGAAGTATTTGAGCAAGCCGTCGCCGTCGATGAACGCCGGCAGGCTGGCCATGGCGGCCTCCCATAATGGGAGGTTGCGCAAGGCGATGGCTTTGGAAATCCGCTGCTCCGTGCAGGAGTAGGGGTAGCGGCCCATGTATTCGAGCACTCCGCCCAAGCCGTCGCCCAATTTGGCACGCAGCGAAACGCGCACGCCGCCTCGGCCAGGCACCGTCTCCGCCGGGCGTTCCACGCTGAGTTCGACCGGGTTGTCGATTTGCATCAAGGTGGCCTGGTAGATTCGCACCGGCCAGGCAGGAATGACCTCCTGGCTAAGTTTGAGCCGGTCGGACGCGCCGCCGTCGGCGCTCGCCGCGCTGACTTCCCAGTCCAGCTTGGCGGCGTCCAGCGGCGCGACCACGTCCCAGGCCAATTCTTTCGCCTCGCCGGGCTTAAGTTCAAGGGCTATGGGGGCCAGGTTTTTCCAGCCGCTGTCGTCCTGGCAAGCACCGGCGTTGACCGGTGAAGGTTTGACCGGCGCGGCGTCGGCCGCCGCGTCGGCAGGATTGGCCGGCTCGGCGGCCTGGCCTGCGGCCTCTTTGCAAGGCAAGGCCGGTTTGGCGGGCGGCGGCAAAGCCACGCTCCACCGCGCGTTGGCGGTCAAGTTGAGCGGGCGGCTGGAAGCGTTGCGCAGTGTGAACACGGCTTTGAAGGCGTCGTTCTCGCGCACCAAGGGCAACAAGCCCGAATGCAGCATCAGGTCTTGGCTGGAGCGGATGCTGGCGTCGCCGGTGCCGAAAAAACCTTGGCCGGCGCTGGCCACGGCGGTCAGGCGGAAGGCGCTCAAGGAATCGTTGAGCGGCACCTCGATGTCGGCCTCGCCTTGCAGGTTGAGCGGCACGCGGCCCCGCCACAGCAGCAAGGTGTCGAACAATTCCCGCGTCGTCTGCCGTCCGCCGCCGCCGCCGTGGGGAATGGCTTTGCGCCCGTAATGGCGCTTGCCGACCACTTGCATCTGCGCCGTGGCGGTGTACACCTCGATGCCGCGCTTGCCCATCATCTTGTCCAGCAATTTCCAGGAATCATTGGGCTTAAGCTCCAGCAAACCCTCGTCCACGGCGGCCAGTGCGATTTCGGCGTCGGACGGCAGCGGCCCGCCGTCGGCGCGGGCCACTTTCACTTTCAGCTTGGCGGTGTCGCGCACCTTGTAAACGGCCCGATCCGGCTGCACGCTGACATCCAGGCGGTTGGGCGTCCAGCCGACCGTCAGCTGCGCCAGCCCCAAACGAAACGCGGGCTTGTTGAGATCGACCAGTGCCGTGGTGGATTTATCTTCCAGCTTGATGCCCAGCTTGCCGACCAGTTCGCGGAACCAGGCGAAGCGATCCTGCGCCCGGCCGCGCACGGCCAGCACGGAGACATACACATTCGGCGCGTAATTCGGCTTGATCGGCACGTCGACGACCGGCTCTTTGCCGGACAAAGGCACAACATAGGCGTCCAACACGCCTTCGCGCTCCACCGTGACCAGCGCAGTGGCCTCGCGGAACGGCATGCGCACTTGCAGGCGGGCGGACTGGCCGGCCTCCCAGGTTTTCTTTTCCGGCAGCACGTCCATGCGGTCGCTGGGACTGTTGTCAAACCACCAGTCGCCGCCGCCGGCCACCCAGACTTCCTGCGTGCCGAGCGCGGTGTTGCCGTCGCCGTCTTTGGTCGTGGCGCGCAATACGAGACTCCCGGAAACGCCCGGCTCCAATTCGCAAGCGACAACGCCTTCCGGGTTGGTTTTTTCCTCGCAAGTCTTGTCCAGCTTGTGGTACTCGCGGCTGTCCGCGTAATCGTAGAAACCGCCGATGAGGCGCTTGCGATAGGAATAAGTGGTTTTTTTGAACAATTCCACTTTGATTTTCTGGCCCGCCACCGGCTGGCCTTTAGGGTCTAAGGCGACCACCTGGAAGCGCAATTGCTTGGGGCTTGCGGCCCAGCCTTCCTGCTTCAGCCCCAGCGCGATCTTCGCCGGCCACAAAGGAATGCGCCGCGCCACCGACAGCAACTGGCCGTTGGCGTCCTGGTATTCCAGCTCGGCCAGCAACTCTTTGGCGGCATTGGCGGCCGGCAAATGGGCTATGGTCGCCCGCGCCGCGCCGCCCTTGTCCAAGGTCAGCGGCAAGACCTGCGCCGGCGAGCTGGTTTCAAGCTCGCCGCCCTCCTCCGCCGCGCCGTCCGCCTGCAAGCCTTCTTGCACATCCTCGCCGCCGAATTGATAGTCCGCGTAATCGGGAAAATCCACTGCGCGGGAGCGCACTTGGCTGCGCAGCTTGACCTTCAGGCTGGACGCGCCGCCACCGGCTAAATAGTTCACGGACACATCAAGCGTCGCTTCCTTGGCGTTCACCAGATACTCGGCGGCAGGCTGGATGGTGGCTTTCATCGTCGGCACACGGAACTGCTCGACGCGGAAGGAGCCGAGGTCGGCAAACCACGCTTCGCCTTTGCGCAAGCCGACCTCGTAAGCGCCGAGCTTGGCCTCTTTCGGGATGGCCCAGCTCGCCTCGGCCAGGCCGCCGGGGTCGAAGCTGGCCGCCACGCTATATTTTTCGCCGCTGCCGGCGTGGCGGATTTCGACGGTGTCCGGCAAATCCCCGACGTACGCGGCAAAACCGGCGCCGACGCGGCGGCGCAGGAACAGCTTCATGGACACGGTTTCGCCGGCGCGGAACAGGCTGCGGTCGAACACCGCATGGGCGGGCTTGGTTTCGCTCTCGTAGCCGGTGTCGAGCTTGAAGTCGGAAGGCTTTAGCCCCTTGTTCCAGCCGGAGACGACAAAACCCATGTCTTCGCCGACGCGGGCGCTGACGAACAGGGGGTGGCTGGACGCGCCTTTATAGCAATTCTCGGACAGGTTGAATTTGGGCAGAGCCGCCACGCCATCGATATGCGCCGTGCCGTCCGCGCCGCTGCGCCCACGCCAAAGCTCCGCGCCGGTGCAGAAGTCGGTGACGCGCAGCGCCGCGTCGGCGACCGGCTGCGCCTGGTCCAGCGTGGTGACCCAGACCAGCGAAGATTCCCGGCCCCACAAAAAATGCACGGACAGGTTGGTGACCAGCGCGGAGGTGGCGACATAGCGCGGGCGCGCCTCGCCCAGCAAGGCCGCGCCTAGGCGCGGGCTGGCCAGTTCGACCACGTAAAAGCCCGGCTTTTGCAACGGAATCCCGACCACTTCAAACGCCTTCGCCCCGGCCGGTTTGGGCAGGTCGAAGGCTTCAGTCTTGTCGCCCGGGCCGAACACCGACTCGGTGCCGGTTAGGTTGCGATAGCGCGGTTCGTCGTCTTCGTCGGCCTTGGGCAGTTCTTCAAAGCGGGGGGCGTCGGCTTTGCTGACCTTGCGCAGCCATTGGGCCACCGCAAAATCGTCCTGTTCCAGCCTTTGCAGTTTGCCGGGAATCCCTTGCATGCCCGGCGTCGCGGCCTTGGCGTGTACGGCAGGCTCCAAATTGCGCAAGGTGACGGGCAAAACACCGCCTTCCTTGGCTTCGAGGATGCCGAATTCGCCATTGAACTTGGCCAGCGGCGGATGCTCGTCGGTGTCTATCGCCAATGGAAATTGGCCGAGGTTTTCCGGGACTCGGCCGGCGTCATCGCGCAAGCCTTGCGGCAGGACGACTTGGAAACGGGTGTTTTCCGGAAACGGCCCGTTGAATTTGAGGGCATCCACCGTGGGCTGCTTCGCCGCGTCCACGGCTTCGGCCGGGTAGGACTGGCCTTGGGCGTCGAGCAATCGCACTTGCAGGGCTTGTTGCGCCGGCACCGGGGCGCTGAACGCCACGCTCATCGGCAGAAAGGGAATGCAATGGGCGTGCGCGTTGACCTTCTCGCACTCAAAGCGGACGCTGAAAGCAGGGCGGATTTTGAAGCTCAACACCTGGTCTTGCTGGCGGACGACGCCGGCCGCGGAAGCGATGCCCGCCCCCCAGACCAGCCGCACCGACGCCTCGGGCGGGAAATTGCGGCGGCAGCGTAGCACCATTAGCCGCGCCGGCGGCGTGTCCGCAAAGAAATAGTCGTTTTGGCGGCGCAGCGGCTCCGACAGCAGCCTGGTTTTTTCTTCGCCTTGCGCCAACACCGCTTCGATGCGCTCGCCCAGGCCTTCCACCTCGCAATGCGCATGGGCGGCGACGGATTCCGGCGTGGCCGGGGCGTCCAGCTTGAGGATGAACAGTGGGTTTTCATCCACGGCGGACGACTCGTCGCCAGGCAGGGAGCCGACAATCGCCGGCCCGCCGGTGTCAAATTCAAACCGGCTTGGCCCGGCCACAGCCGCCCCCGACAAGCTTTTCAAGTCTGGCTTGAGCATGAACGCGCAGCGCAGCCCGGCGGGCAAGTCCTCTGCGAAATCAAAGGCCCAGGCGCGTCCGTCCAGCCAACGCCCCGTCCCCTTTTGCGGACAGTCATGGGCAAACGGCGCTTCCAGGCGCGGGTCGCCGAAACGCGCCATGGCCTCCGAGAACCTTGCCGTGACTTGGCGGACGTTTTTCACCGTGCCTTGCGGCGCAAACCATTCGACACGAGGGCTTAAGGCTTCAGCCCAGCCGGCCCGGCAGGCCAGCACCAGGGAGAACACAAACAGCAACAAGGAGACAGCGGCGCGCACAGACATTCGTCCTCTCAGCAACAAATTTAGATGGCCGAGAGTGTAGATTTTTGCGGGCCACTAGGAAAGCGTTTCGCACGCCTAGCCTGGCACTCAGCCATCGGCCAGGCGCTCACAAGCGCTATTTGCCGGGTTCTTGATCGAATTCGCGGTAGCGGTAAGCGCTGCCGTCAACCCCGCGCATATTCAGGAATTTGAAGCCGAAATTGAACACGCCAGCGGCGTCGGTTTCCGTCCACAGCACCGACACGACACCTTCCAGGTTCAACTCCGGCAAGCGCACATACACCATGTCGCTGGTTTCCAAGGCGGCGGCGTCAGGGCCGGCCTCGGTGCTGTAAGCCTGGAATCCGCTCAAGGACACATTCTTGGTGAAAAAGGCAAGCTCTGTGCCGCCGCTGACCAGCGACCCCCCCACCTTCAGATTTTTGCGATAATTGGACCGGTTGTCACTCATCTTCATAGACCTTTTGTCGATGTGATTGGTCGGAGCGGGGTGCTTAAAAAAACAGGCGGTTTCCGCGAAATCCCTGGGTAAATCGACTGGCAATTGTAGCCTGTCCGCCCCGCCAAACAAAATAAATAGTTTGACCGCCGCGCCTAGGCTGGGCATACAATTAAACCCGTGAGGTATGCTTGCCATGACTGTCCCCCGCGCCGCCACCCCAGACCCCATCGGACTCATCAGCGAGGTGCACGGCCCTGTGGCCGTCATCCTGTGCCGGCGTCTGCCGCCTTTGCGCCAGGCCCTGTGCGCCCGCCTCGACGGCGAGATCTATTTGTTCGAGGTGCATCAGCACCTAGACCCGCAGCATGTCCGCGCCATCACGCTACACCGCACCGCCGGGCTGTGGCGCGGCATGCCGATCTACGACCTGGGCGGCCCCTTGCAAGTGCCGGTGTCCGCCGACTGCCTGGGCCGGCTGCTGAACATTTTCGGCAAGCCCTTGGACGGCAAGGGGCCGCTCGCGGCGACCGAGTTCCGCAACATCCATCGCCGCCCCGCGCCGTTGGAGCAAGCCCTGGGACTCAGCGGCGTGCTGGAAACCGGCATCAAAGTCATCGACCTGCTCTGCCCCTTCGTCAAAGGCGGCAAGACCGGCTTGTTCGGCGGGGCCGGCGTCGGCAAAACGGTGCTGGTGATGGAATTCATGCACGCCATTGCCGCCATGCACCAAGGCGTCTCGGTGTTCGCCGGCGTCGGCGAGCGCATCCGCGAGGCCCACGAGCTTTGGCACGAGATGGAAGACGCCGGGGTCATGCCGCAGACGGTGATGGTGTTCGGCCAGATGGACGAGTCGCCCGGCGTGCGCTTCCGCATCGCCCTGTCCGCGCTGACCTACGCCGAATACCTGCGTGACAGCCTGCATAAGGAGGTGCTGTTCGTCGTCGACAACGTGTTCCGCTTCGTGCAGGCGGGCAGCGAGATTTCTAGCCTGCTCGGCCGGCTGCCGGCCACGGTGGGCTACCAACCGACCTTGAGCACCGAAGTCGCCGAATTGCAAGACCGCATCACCTCCACTCGCGCCGGCGCGGTGACGTCGGTGCAGGCGGTCTACGTGCCGGCCGACGACATGAGCGACCCGGCGGTCAGCGCGATCTTAAGCCACCTCGACACCACGGTGATCCTGTCCCGCACCCAGGCCGCCAAAGGCATCTACCCGGCCATCGATCCGTTGCGCTCGGGCAGCAAGCTGATGGACCGCCACGCCCTCGGCGAGCGCCATTACGCCATCGCCTGCGGCGTGCGCGAACACTTGGCCCGCTACCGCGAACTGGAAGACATCATCACCATGCTGGGGATGGCGGAACTATCGGAGAAAGACCGCCAGATCGTCGCCCGCGCGCGCAAACTGCAAAAATACCTGACCCAGCCGTTCTGGGTCACGGCGGCGCACACGGGCATCAAAGGCGTGTCCGTGCCGTTGCGGCAAACCCTGGACGACTGCGAGGGCTTCATGGCCGGGCGCTTCGATGGGCTCGGCGAAGAGCAATGCTATATGCGCGGGGCGATGGGCTAGGCATGAGCCCGCGCCAAGCGACGACGCCCCTGCCACTGCCCTCGCCTGCGGAAGAGAAGCCTGCTTGAAAAGCTTTACCTTGATCCTGCGCGACGCCACCTCCGCAAAACGCATCGAAGCCGTGCTGGCTTTCGTCGGCGCAGACGCCAGCGGCAGCTTTGGCATCCTTCCTGGCCACGCCCGCTTCATGACCTGTCTGGCACTCGGCCTCGCCCGTTTCCGCTGCCAAGACGGCGATTGGCAGTATCTGGCCTTGCCCGGCGGGGTGCTATATTTCCACGACAATATTCTCAGTTTGTCCACGCGGCGTTACTTTATCGACGCGGACTATGGCCGCATCACCGCCGCCCTGACCCGACAACTGCTGGCCGAAGAAGAATCCCTGTGGGAGATGAAAAAAAGCCTGGCGCAATTGGAGCAGGAGGTGCTACGGCGGCTTTGGAGGCTGGGCGCTTAGAGGCCGCCCCTGAGGCAAAAAGCCGCAGGGTGGCTTCGACCTCTTACAAGAAACGGAGACGGGCTTAATTAAATGAAGAAAAAATAATTCGTCATACCGGCATGGATGCCGGAATCCAGTGCCACGGATGGTAACATGCCGCTTACGTAAGTGCTTGATCAAAGCTCAACGCCAGTGGAGAGATCACCTTCCTGTGACTAGATTCCGGCGTTCCATGCCGGAATGACGGCATTTTTTCACGCTCGCAGCCGAAGCCATCGCTTCATGCGATTGCCCTGGCTCGTAAGCCCGGTACACATACTCGGTCTTGAAGATGCGCCCACAATCTTTGCAACGCAAGCGGGAATGGCCGCTCTGCATGCCGTCTGGAAGCCTCGGCTCTTCACGCAGGGCGGCGTCTTGCGCGCAGGCTGGCCTTAGGCGCGCTGGCCTGCTTCGGGCCTGGTCTTAGCGTGTGGGAACCGACGCGTTAGGCACCGTCGCGCGATGAATCTGGGTCGGCAGCCATCTCAGCGCCAAGATCCAGGAACATTATCTGCGCCCTTTGCCGACCTCAGCGCTGCGGCTGGTCGGCATGAAATTCATCTGGCCGATGTCCACCTAGAATTTACAAGACTTTGTATTTTAATATAAAAAATGCGAAAAATGGGAGCCTGCCGAGGCGGCGGGCAAGTCCGCCCGCCCCGACTGGCGAAGCGCTTTAACATAGTTCGCAGCAGCCATTCTTGACCTGGATTAAAAAAATTCGTGAAATTAGTTGAATTACAGTGTTCCCGAAATTAGAATAATCACCACTGACGGAAAATGCGCATTTGACACATGGTTCCGACAGGCTGGACGGTCGCTACAACAACACCGTCACAAGCTTTCGCTGACGCCCCTTGCGGCGTTCACTTTTTAAATCATTTTTATTTCGAGGTAGCTAAAGATGTCAAACGAAAACGAAACTGAAAAGGACAATTTCTGGCTCTACATCGGTGGGCTCATCGTGGTCACCATCGTGCTCGTGCTCATGCTGAAGTCGCGTGAAATGGAAGTCAGCGGCGCCGGCGAAGCGCAGAACCAGATCAAGGCCGAAGTGGAAAAGCAGCTTAGCAAAGCAAAATAAAAAGAAACAAACCAAAGGCGGCAAGGGCGTCCTCTTCAGATGCCCGAGATCAGGCTAAAAATACAATAAAAGCCGCCAGGAGGAGTCGAGAGTCGATAGCCTTGTCATAAGAAGCGTGAGGCCGGGCCAGCCAAAAACAACAATTTGCCCGTCCCCGCTTCCTGTGGCAAGGCTTTTTATATTGTGTGAAAGCCCCCCCCGTCTGAACATGCGCTCTTGCCTGGCCCCGCCGTCTGTTAAAAATGATTCCCGCCGGCCCGGCTAGGGTCGAACATCCCCTATTCCCGCCGCAGCATCCACATCTTCTCCCCCAGCGCCCAAGCTCCGCCCTGTCTGCGCGGCGAGCCGCCGTCTCGCGCCGAATTGTTTTGCCTGCCTTCCCCGGAAACCTTTATCATTCCCGCAGTCCTTTTCACCCCATGATCCAATGCCCGAAGGCCTATCCTGTGGATTTCCTGAACAAAGACCGCATCATCGCTCCCCCGGCTTACAACCGTTGGCTAATCCCGCCGGCGGCGCTGTCCGTCCATCTTTGCATCGGCCAAGTCTACGCCTTCAGCGTCTTCAACGAGCCGCTGACTCGCGTGCTCGGCGTCTCCGCCGCCGCGCCCGAAGACTGGAAACTCTCCTCGGTGGGCTGGATCTACAGCCTGGGCATTGTGTTTCTGGGGCTTTCCGCCGCGCTGGGCGGGAGTTGGCTGGAAAAAGTCGGGCCTAGGCGGACGATGTTCTGGGCGGCCTGTTGCTTCGGCGGCGGCTTTTTCCTGTCATCGGTGGGCGTGGCGACGCACCAGATCGCCTTGCTGTACCTGGGCTACGGGGTGCTCGGCGGCTGCGGGCTGGGGCTGGGCTATGTCTCGCCGGTCTCCACTTTGCTGAAGTGGTTCCCGGATCGCCGGGGCATGGCCACCGGCCTTGCAATCATGGGCTTTGGCGGCGGGGCGATGATCGGCGCGCCGCTCGGCGTCGCGCTGATGGACTATTTCAAAACGGCGGCGTCGGTCGGCGTCGCGCAAAGCTTTATGGTGATGGGAAGCCTCTATTTTGCCTCCATGCTGATCGGCGCCTTTGCAATCCGGCTGCCGCCCCCCGGCTGGAAGCCTGACGGCTGGACGCCCAAAGTGGAGCAGAGAAGAATGGTGACGCAGCGCCATGTCCACATCGACCAGGCGCTGAAGACGCCGCAATTTTATTTGTTGTGGGCCATCCTTTGCCTGAACGTCACGGCGGGCATCGGCATCTTAGGCCAGGCGTCGGTGCTGATCCAGGAGATGTCGCTGGGCAAAATCGGCGCGGAGGCGGCGGCGGGATTTGTCGGCCTGCTCAGTCTGTTCAACATGGGCGGGCGGTTTTTCTGGTCTACCGCCTCCGACTACCTGGGCAGGAAAAACACCTATTTCGTCTATTTCGCGCTGGGCGCGTTCCTGTACTCGATGTTGCCGACCCTGGCGCGGGAAGGCCACATGGCGCTGTTCATCTGCGCCACCTTGGTGATCCTCAGCATGTACGGCGGCGGTTTCGCCGCGATACCGGCCTATCTCGCCGACGTGTTCGGCACCCGCTATGTCGGCGGCATCCATGGCCGCCTGCTGACCGCGTGGTCGACGGCGGGGGTGGCGGGGCCGGTGCTGGTCAACTACCTCCGCGAATATCAAATCGGCCACGGCGTGGCCAAGGCGGACGCCTACACGGCCACGCTATACATCATGGCCACCCTGCTGGCGCTGGGGTTTGCCTGCAACTTGAGCATGCGCGAGTTGCATGAAAAGCATTACATGCGCCATGACGAGGTGGACGGCTGAACCGACGCCCCGCGCAACATTCCTCCAACCCCGCCTGGCAGAGGCTTGACCGCATGAGCAAACGCAAAACCCCCTGGCACCGCCACATCCCCCCCAAGAATCTGGCGGCGGCCTCCAAAAACGCCGCCCAGGCCCGGCGGCAAGCCGCCGCGCCGCCGCCACCGCCGCCCGACCTCTGGCGGGAATGGGCGCTGCTGTTCGTCTTTTGGAGCTATGTGTTGATCCCCCTGTCCTGGGGCGTGGCTTCGACCGTGAAAAAGGCCCTGCTGCTGTTCAAATAGGCCGGGCGCGGAACCGTTCCGCGCCGCCGCCTCACGCCTTGCGCAAATAGTCGGGAACCGTGCACAAGCGATCAATCGGCTTGCCGATGTAATAGCCTTGCACGTAATCCACGCCATATTGTTGCAGGATGTTGAGGGTGCTTTCGTTTTCGACGAATTCGGCCACGCTTTTCTTGTTGTAAGCCTTGGCGATGTCGACCATGGCGCGGACGAGAATCTGATCGTCCAGGCTGTCCACGAGATTGAAAATGAACGAGCCGTCGATTTTGATGTAATCGACCGGGAAGTGCTTGAGGTAATAGAAAGAAGAGAAACCGCTGCCGAAATCGTCCAAGGCGAAGTTGCAGCCGATGGACTTGACCGCCATGACAAATTCGCGCGCCCGCGCGAGGTCGGCGACCGCCGCCGTTTCGGTGATTTCAAAGATGATCCGGCGCGGGTCGATATCGGTGGTCTCGAACAAGCTTTTCAGATTCTCCAATAAAATCTCGTCGCCGATGCTGACCCCGGACAGGTTGATGGTGAAGGCGGTGCCGTCGTGCTCCACCGGCAGGCTGGCCACATAGGCGATGGCCCTGCGCACCACCCACAAATCCAACTCGCGGATCAAGTTGCTGCGCTCGGCGATGTCCAACAACTGCACCGGGGTGGCGACGCTGCCGTCGGGCATGCGCATGCGCAACAGGATCTCAAAATGCGAGATGGTGCGCTCAGACAGCAGCATGACCGGCTGGAAATGCAGCTCGAAGCCGTCTTCCGCCATGCCCCGCTTGATGCGCTCCTCCCAAACCAGCCATTCGTGCAAGCGCTCGCGGGCTTTTTCGTCCGGCGAGAAGATGTGCCAGCCTCTTCTGCCCTTGTCCTTGGCCTGGTACATAGCGATATCGGCATGCACCAGCAGATCCCGGACACTAAACCCGCCGTCCGGGAACATGGCGATGCCGATGCTCGCCGAGATGGGGTGTTTGATGCCCAGCGTGGGATGGGACAGGGCCGCCAGCGCCATGTTGATCTTTTCCGCCGTGGCGATGCCCGCCCGCTCGTCGCTGTCCAGCATGCCGATGGCAAACTCGTCGCCGCCCAGCCGGCCCAAAATGTCGTAAGGCCGGATCAGTTTGCGCAACTCGTCAGTGACCAGCAACAGCAAGCTGTCCCCGGCGTGATGGCCGCTGGTGTCGTTGAGGAATTTGAAGCGATCCAAGTCGATGAACAGCAGGCAGCCGCGGCGCGAAGAATCGCGCGCGGCCAGCAGCAAGCGCTCCATGTCGGCCACGAAGCGGCGGCGGTTATAACAGCCGGTCAGCGGGTCGTGGTCCGCCAAATAAGCCAGGCGGGCTTCGTTTTGCTTGCGTTCGCTGATGTCCAGGCCGACAGCCAGCAGGGTGACGGGGCCGCCGGCTTTAGGACTCAGCCGGGTGTGAACCCAAGAGATGTCGCGCTGGCTGGCATCGAAGCAACGCAGGCTGGCTTCGTGGCGCAGGTGTTCGATCTTGCCGTCGACAAGTTCTTGCAGCCGCCCTTTCAAGTTGGTGCGCGGGTTGAGCAACAGGGGCGAGCCCGGCAAAAGGGCGCCACGCAACTCCGCTTCGCTGTAGCCGGTCAATTCGCAGCCGTAGCGGTTGATCGAGATGACAGCCCCGGCCTCGTCATGCGTGACGATGATGACCTGGGCATGGTCGAGCAAGCTGCTGACGAAGGCGTTTTTTTTGTAAACCTCGTCCAAGGCGCTTTGCAGGGAACGGGTGCGCTCCTCCACTTCGGCTTCCAGGGATTGCAGACGCCAGGACAGCATGATCGCCGTGCTGTCGAGCATGTCGATTTCATCGTGCAGATGCGCGTGTTGGCGCGGACTAATCACGGCGCGCAGCTCGGCGAAGGCCCCGCGCCCGAGCAGCGGGATGGAGCGGGCCGTCCGCAGCAAGCGGTTCAAGGATCTGCCGAGCAGCACGGCGAGCAAGACCAGCGACAGCGCCCCGCCCGACAGGCTCAACAACAAGGCGCTGAAAGCGGTTTCCTTGGCCTGGGCCAGATCGAGGCTGATATCCTTAATCAACAAAATCCGCATGCCTTTGACTTTGCTTTCCTCGGCCAGCGCCATCTCGGCCACTTCATAAGTCCTTCCGGAGATTTCCAGCCGGTCCGGATGCTCAAAAAAAGCCGGCAAGTCAAAGCGGGCGCTGGCCTGATTAAGAATATCCAGGCTGATCCTCGGGTTGGAGGCGGCTTGGATGCGCACATGCCAGCGTGACTGCAAGGTGTTGGCGGCCAGCCCGGCCTCGGCAGGCGCGGTGTCGGTGATGATGGCCACGTCGGCGTTGGAGGTGTTGTGGAACGCCAGCACCACTTCCGCCAAAGAGACGCCGACCGCGAACTGGCCGCTAAAACGGCCATTCACCAGCACCGGGGCCAGGGCGTAGATGCGGCAGGTCTCGACGCAGGACACGAAACTGCTGGACGACTCCAGCCGCGAACTTTCCCGAACCGCATGCCGCCAAGCTTCGCTGTCGGCCGCCTGGGGCGGGGTGAAGCCGCTGTTCCAATCCGCCTGCTTATTGCCTTCGGCGTCGAAGTAATAGGCGTCCTCCAGCCCCATGTCGAGTTGGAAAGTAGACCAGAACTCGTCGAAGCGGCGCTTGAACTCCTGCGGATTTTTTTTCGCCAAGGGCGTGCGGGTGCCGGACAGCGTGGGCAGCGTCATCGCCACCTGTTCCAGATGGCGCCGCTCCTGGCGGATCAAGCCATTGATTTGACGGGAATACAAGGGAAGAGCGCTATGGCGGGCGTCTTCATAGCGCTCCAGCAGATAAAGCCGGAAGAATTGGGACAGCAGGACGAAAGTGACCAGGGAAAGCAGCACGAGCGAGGCCAGCAGCTTCCAGCGCAGGCTGAAAAACCGGATGGCAGAGCCCGCGTGTCCTTCCGCGCTCCAAGTCTCAGTCGGCCGGCCGCCCATGTCCACACCCGCGCCTTAGACCCCCATGGAAAGCCTTAAGGCTAATCCAGATATTTGTCAGTGACCGCGCCTTCGGAAGCCGAACTGACCAGCTTGGCGTATTTAGCCAGCACGCCCCGCTCATAGCGCCGCTTGGGCTGCGACCATTGCCGCAAACGGCGGTCGATGTCCTCTTCCGCCACATGCAAGGTAAGCTGGCGGGTTTCGGCGTCAATGGTAATCGCATCGCCGGTTTCGACAATCGCCAGCGGGCCGCCGGCATAGGCTTCCGGCGTGATGTGGCCGACCACGAAGCCATGCGTGCCGCCGGAGAAACGGCCATCGGTGATGAGCGCCACCGTCTTGCCCAGCCCCTTGCCCATCACGGCGGCGGTGGGAGACAGCATTTCCCGCATCCCAGGCCCGCCTTTCGGCCCTTCGTAACGGATGACGATGACGTCGCCGGCCACCACCGTGCCGTCGAGGATGGCTTTCAAGGCCAGCTCCTCGCAATCGAACACCCGCGCCGTGCCGGTGAATTGCAGGCCCTCCTTGCCGGTGATTTTCGCCACCGCGCCCGCAGGGGCCAGGTTGCCTCTGAGAATGACCAGATGGCTGTCTTTTTTAATCGGATTGTCCAAAGGCTTGATGATGGCTTGGGCCTCGGGGTAGTCCGGCGCTTCGGCCAGGTTCTCCGCCAGCGTCTTGCCAGTGACGGTCAGGCAATCGCCATGCAACAGCCCCGCTTGCAACAATGACTTCATTAAAGGCTGGATGCCGCCAATCTCCACCAATTCGGCCATGGAATACTGGCCGCTAGGCTTCAGATCCGCCAGCATCGGCACGTTCTGACCGACGCGGGTGAAGTCGTCCAGGCTCAGTTCCACGCCGGCGGCGTGGGCCATCGCCAACAGGTGCAGCACCGCATTGGTCGAGCCGCCCAAGGCGATCACCACGGTGATGGCGTTCTCGAACGCCTTTTTGGTCATGATGTCACGGGGCGTGACGCCCAGCTCCAACAATTTCAGCACCTGCGCGCCGGCGCGTTCGCAGTCCAGCTTCTTGTCGGCGGAAATGGCCGCCTGGGCGGAGCTGCCTGGCAGGCTCATGCCCAGCGCCTCGATGGCGGAGGCCATGGTGTTGGCGGTGTACATGCCGCCGCAGGAGCCCGGCCCCGGAATCGCCTTGGACTCGATGGCGTACAGCTCGGCGTCGTCGATCTTGTCGTTGGCCCGCGCGCCGACCGCCTCGAACACCGAGACGATGTCCAGCTTTTTGTCGTTATGGCAGCCGGACAGGATGGTGCCCCCGTAGACGAACACGGCGGGCCGGTTCAGCCTTGCGATGGCGATCAGGCAGCCGGGCATGTTCTTGTCGCAGCCGCCGATGGCGACCACCCCGTCGAAGCCCTGGCAGCCAACCACGGTCTCGATGGAGTCGGCGATGACCTCGCGCGACACCAGCGAATACTTCATCCCCTCGGTGCCCATGGAGATGCCGTCGGAGATGGTGATGGTGTTGAACACGACCGCCTTGCCGCCGTTGCCGTCGACGCCCCGGGCGGCGTCGTCCGCCAACTTGTTAATATGCATATTGCAAGGCGTGACCATGCTCCAGGTCGAGGCGACGCCGACCTGCGGCTTTTGAAAATCAGCGTCGGTGAAACCCACCGGATAAAGCATGGCGCGGCTGGGCGCGCGCTCCATGCCGTCGACGACGAGGGAGGAAAAGGGGCGGGTTTTGGTGTCGGTCATTGGATTCTTTCCAAGTGGGAAGGGTAATCGGTGGGTGGCCGCGACCTTGGCGCGAACAAGCCTTTGCACACAAGCACGCTTAAAACGAATCCCAACTGCTTTTCTTGCGCCAGCTCAAACGGGGCAAGACCAAGCCGAGGACGATCCCGCCGAACAGAACACCCGCGCCAATCATGAACCAATCTTGCTTGTTGCTGGCGTCCATCGTCTGTTTTTCGCGTTTGAGGGTTTCAAGCTCGCTTTCCAGGCCGACTTTTTCCAAGGTCAACTGGTCGCGCTCGTTTTGAATCTGCAACACGTTGGCCGAGGCTTGGCGTATGGCAGTGACTTCGCTGTTCAAACGCGCGGTTTCCGCGTTCAGCTCTTGAGTGGATTTTTCGGCGGCCTCCTTGGCCGCTTTGATCGCCGCCAGGTCGGCCTTGAGTTTTTGGTTTTCTTCGCGCAGCGCCGCCAGCTTTTTCGAGTTCTCCTCCCGATCCGCCTGGGCAACCGGCGTCAAACTCAAATAGCGGGCGGCGATCCAGCCCTCTTCGCCGGACTCCAGCGCGACGCGGCTGTAGCCGTTGACTTCGCTGCCGTCGACGAGAGTGAGCTCAGTGCCTGAAAGCAGCGACTTGACGATCCTGTATTGGTTGCCCGAGCCCGAGCGCAGTTGCACTTCGAGCTTGTCAGTGACCCAGGCCGGGGTTCCCGCGTGGGCAGCCAAACAGGGCAAAAACAGGAGGGCCGAAAGGCTTTTTTTCAAGGTGGTTTTCCCTGGGCAGTAGATGGGGGCATTCTACCAAATAAAGCCGGCCGGGATTAACCCAGCCGACGCATGTCCCCGCCTTGCGGCAAGGCGTCAGGGCTTGAGCAACAGAAATTCGAGCAGGGCTTTTTGCGCGTGCAGCCGGTTTTCCGCCTCGTCCCAGACCACGCTTTGCGGGCCGTCCATCACCTCGGCGGAGACCTCCTCGCCACGGTGGGCGGGCAGGCAATGCATGAATAAGGCGTCTTTGGCGGCCCGCGCCATCAGCGCCTCGTCCACCTGGAAGCCGGCGAAGGCTTCGCCGCGCAAGGCCTGCTCCTCTTCCTGGCCCATGCTGGCCCACACGTCAGTCACCACCAAATCCGCGCCTTGCGCGGCAGCGCGGGGGTCGCGGCTCAACACGACGCGCCCGCCCGCCCAATCCAGCAGCCCCGCCTCCGGCTCGTAGCCTTCCGGACAGGCGATTTGCAAATGGAAATCCAATTGCCGGGCAGCGTGGATGTAGGTCTGGCACATATTATTGCCATCGCCGATCCAAGCCACCGTCTTGCCCGCGATGTCGCCGCGATGCTCGAACCACGTCTGCATGTCGGCCAGCACCTGGCAGGGATGGAAGCGGTCGGTCAGGCCGTTGATGACAGGCACCCTGGACTGCTCGGCGAAAATTTCCACGGTGCGGTGGCTGTGGGTGCGCAGCATGATGCAATCGACCATGCGGGACAGCACCTTGGCGCTGTCTTCCACCGGCTCGCCGCGCCCGAGTTGGCTGTCGCGCGGCGACAAAAATATCGCCCCGCCGCCGAACTGGATCATGCCGGCCTCGAAGGAAACCCGGGTGCGGGTGGAGGATTTTTCAAAAATCATCCCCAGCACCTTGTTCTTCAGCGGTTCGTAGAGGGTGTCAAGCCGCTTGAGTTCGCCGGCGCGGCGGATCAGGGCGCGAATCTCATCCCCGCTCAGGTCGGTTAAGGTGACAAAATGACGCGGATTCATCATCGCTGCCTCTAAAGGTTGTTCGGCTGGGTATAGGCGTTGACAAGGGAGCCCACAAGCCCGGCCAGGCGCACGGCGTCCTCGTCGCTCAGGATCAACGGCGGCAACAAGCGGATGGTGGTGTCGCTGGTGACATTGATGAGCAAGCCCTGCTCCAAGGCCAGCGCCACCAGCGCGCCGCAAGGCCGGTCCAATTGCACACCGATCATCAGCCCCAAGTGGCGCACCTCGACCACATGGGGATTGCCGGCGAAGGCCGCGCGCAAATTGTCCGCGATAGAAGCGCCGAGCAGACGGGCGCGCTCGGGAAGGCGCTCTTCGCGCAAGGTATCCAATACCGCCAGGCCGGCCGCGCAGGCCAGCGGATTGCCGCCGAAGGTCGAGCCGTGCTTGCCCGCTGTCAACACCAAAGCCGCCGCGCCACGCGCCAGGCACGCGCCAATGGGCACGCCGTTGCCCAGGGCCTTGGCCAGCGTCAACACGTCGGGCACGATGCCCTCCTGCTGGAACGCGAACAGCGCGCCGGTGCGGCCCATGCCAGTCTGCACCTCGTCCAGCACCAGCAGCCAGCCACGCTGGTCGCAAATTTCGCGCAGCCGTTTGAGATAGCCCAAAGCCGGGATGCGCACCCCGCCCTCGCCTTGCACCGGCTCGACCAGCACGGCGACCACGTCCGAATCGTCCACGGCGGCCACCGCCTCGGCGTCGCCGTAAGGCACGCGGACGAAGCCTTCGACCAAAGGCTCGAAGCCTTCCTGGATTTTGCGGTTGCCGGTCGCGCTCAAGGTCGCCAAGGTGCGCCCGTGGAAGCTGCCCTCCATGACGACGATGGCGGGCTTGTCCACGCCTTTGGCGTGGCCGTGCTTGCGGGCCAGCTTGATCGCCGCTTCGTTGGCCTCAGCCCCCGAATTGCAGAAAAACACATTGTCCATGCCCGCGGCCGCACTCAGCGCGTCGGCCAGCGCCTCTTGGTTGGCGACCCGGTAAAGATTGGAGGTGTGCAACAGCCGGCCGGCCTGCGTGACGATGGCCGCCGTCACCGCCGGATGGGCATGGCCCAAATTGCAGACGCTGATGCCGCAAAGGGCGTCCAGATAGCGCTTGCCCTCGGCGTCCCAAAGCCAGGCCCCCTCGCCGCGCTCGAAGCTGACCGGCAGTCTGGCATAAGTCGGCATTACATGGCTGGTCATGAAAGCTCCCGTAAAAACAAAAGGCAGTCGCCTGGACTGCCCGAAACACCAAAGGCGAAATTATATGCAAAAAACACCCGCACACAAGACCAAACTTGAACGCTTAAGCCTCTTGCGCAAACAAACAGGCATTGCGCGGCTTAATTTGCGGCGCGTTTTCTGATAGATTCACTAGGTTTTTAACCCAAGCCTACACAGAGGATAAGCGTATGGACGTCATCGAACGCATCAAAAACCAAGTTGAATCCAACCCCGTGCTGCTGTACATGAAAGGCACCCCCGACTTCCCGCAATGCGGCTTCTCGGGAAGAGCCGTGCAAATCCTGGAACAGTGCGGCGCGGAGTTCGCCTACGTCAACATTTTCGCCGACCCGGAAATCCGCGAAAACCTGAAAGTCTATTCCAACTGGCCGACGTTTCCGCAGTTGTTCGTCAAAGGCGAATTAGTGGGGGGGTCGGACATCATGCTGGAACTGTTCCAAAGCGGCGAACTGCAAAAACTGCTGCGACCGGAAGAACCCGCTTAAGCCTCGCCGCCCCGCGCAGGCCGCGCGTCGGCCGACACCAGCTCGCCCCAGCGGTTGACAATGCCGCAGAACAGCAACGCGGTCTGCTCCGCGTCATAAGCCGCCGAGTGCGCCTCCTGATGATCCCAAGCCAGCCCCGCCGCCTGCGCAGCCTTGGCCAAGACGGTCTGCCCGTAAACCAGGCCGCTCAAGGTGGCGGTGTCGAAGGTGCTGAACGGATGGAACGGGTTTTTCTTGATCCCCGTGCGCGCCACGGCGGCGTTGAGGAAACTGATGTCAAAAGCGGGATTGTGCCCGACTAGAATGGCGCGGGTGCAGCCGTTGCGCTTGACGGCGGCCCGCACGGGATGGAAGATTTTTTGCAGCGCCTCCTTTTCATCCACCGCGAAGCGGAACGGATGGAACGGGTCGATCTTATTGAAGGCCAGCGCGGCCTCGTCCAGCCTGGCCCCTGGAAATGGAGCCACATGGGCGGAATGGATCTCCAGGATCGACAACCGGCCGTTTCCATCCATTTCCGGTATCACGGCCGCGATCTCGAGCAAGGCGTTGCGCACAGGATCGAAGCCCGAAGTCTCGATATCGATGACCACCGGCAGGTAGCCCCGAAAGCGTTTGGAAAACAGAGTTTTTTCGGCATTCATGGCGGTGGAGGTGATTTTTTCCTCGACTCGCGTCGAAGGGAGAATTATATTTACGGACATTTGGTGGTTCAAAATCGCATTGTGCGCGAAGGTTTAGGGCAAGGGCGCGCGTAGCCACACCTTCCAGAGAATCCTGACCGAAATTCCGAGGAAATCAAGCAGGAACAGAAAAATGAAGAACAACGCTTACATCTGCAAGCTTAGAACAGCCGTTTTGATCGGTGTGGCCCTTGTCGCGGCTGGCTGCGCCACCGCCGACAAGAGCGACCCCCGCGACCCCTGGGAAGGTTGGAACCGAGGCGTGCAAAGCTTCAACGACAACCTGGACAATTATGTCATGAAGCCGGTCGCCACGGGCTACCAAACGGTCACTCCCGAGTTTGTGGATCGCGGCGTCACCAACTTCTTCAGCAATGTCGACGACATCGGCGTGGTCGCCAACGACCTGCTCCAGTTCAAGCTGCTCCAGTCCGGCCTGGACACCGGCCGCTTCCTGGTCAACACCACGGCGGGCTTAGGCGGCTTCGTGGACGTGGCGAGCAAACTCGAACTGCCCAAGCACAACGAAGATCTCGACCAGACCCTGGGCGCCTGGGGCATTCCGTCCGGCCCCTACCTGGTCATCCCGCTGATCGGCCCCAGCACGCCGCGCGGCGTCGTCGGCCTGGTCGGAGAAACCGCCGCCAACCCGATCAACTGGATCAACCCAGTCGCCATCGCCTATGGCAGCGGCACCTTGAAGACCATCGACGCCCGCGCCGATTTATTAAGCGCCACCAAAATCATGGAGCAGGCCGAGGTGGACCATTACGAGTTCATCCGCAACGCTTATTTCCAAGACCGCAATTACAAAATCTATGACGGCAATCCGCCGCCGAGTGCCGAAGACGACGCGCTGGAAAAGGAAATGGACGACCTGGAACATTTGGACGGCAAGCCCGCCAAACCCGGCAACTGAGCGGCCTTTCAGTTCCCGCTAAAAAAACCGCAGCCCAGGCTGCGGTTTTTTTTAAGCTTGGCGGGTCAAACCACGCGCCAGGCGATAGTCTCCGAAGCCCGCAAAGGCGCCAGCCGCTCCTCGCCGAAGGCAAAACCGGCGGGTACTTCCCAGGCCGATTTTTCCAGCGTGATAGTCGCCGTGTTCCTCGGCAGCCGGTAAAAATCCGACCCGTTGAAGCTGGCGAACTTTTCCAAATTCTCCAGCTTGCCCGCCGCCTCGAAAGCCTCGGCATACAGCTCCATGGCCGCGAAGGCGGTGTAACAGCCCGCGCAGCCGCATGCGGATTCCTTCTGGTTTTGCGGATGCGGCGCGCTGTCGGTGCCTAAGAAAAACTTCGCCTCCCCGCCAGTCGCCGCCTTGACCAAGGCTTGCCGGTGGCTTTCCCGCTTCAATATCGGCAAACAATAAAAATGCGGGCGGACGCCGCCGGCCAGCAAGGCATTGCGGTTGTAGAGCAAGTGGTGGGCGGTCAAGGTCGCCGCGACATTCGGCCCGGCTTCGCGCACAAACCACACCGCGTCCGCCGTCGTCGCATGTTCCAACACGACACGCAAACCGGTGAAGCGCCGCGTGATCGGCTCCAATTCCTGCTCAATAAAAATCCGCTCGCGGTCGAAAATATCGGTGCCAGGGTCGGTCACTTCACCATGCACGAGCAACGGCACGTCGTATTTTTCCATCGCCTCCAACAGCGGATAAATCCGCTCCAAGCTGCCCACACCGGCGTCCGAGTTCGTCGTCGCCCCGGCCGGGTAAAGCTTGAACGCATGGACATGCGGATTCGACACGGCTTTCTTGACTTCGGCCAAGGGCGTGGACTCGGTCAAATAAAGCGTCATCAGCGGCTCGAACGCCACCCCCGGCGGCAAGGCTTGCAGAATGCGCTCGCGGTAGGCCAAGGCGGCGTCCACCGTCACGACCGGCGGCTTCAGATTGGGCATCACAATGGCGCGGGCGAATTGGCGGGCGCTATGTCCGACGACAGAAGCCAGCGCCGCGCCGTCGCGCAAGTGCAAGTGCCAGTCGTCGGGACGGGTCAGAGTCAAGCGGTTCACAAGCGTCGGCTCCTCTTCGGCAAAAAGCCCATCATAGCCTGTGGCCGGCTTCGAGTCATCGGCCTTCGCCATACGGCTGCTGTCGCAGCCGCTTTTCCGCGCCATAGCGCTTGGCGCGGTGCCTCCAGATAAACCCGCCGACCAGCCGATACAACCAATGCGGAATCAGCGGCTTTTGCAAACCGTCTTGCGCGGCTTGCGGAATGGCTTGGCCCTGCGCCAGCGCGGCGGCGGCCAAATCCAGCGACCGGCGGATGCGCAGCGTCCGCATGCCGCCTTCAAGCAAAGGCACGCCGCCCACCAACTCGCCGCCCCCCAAGGCCAGCCCGCCGCCCCATGCAAACCCCGCCCGCCGCGCGAACGCCGCGCAGATCGCCAGCGCGGTCGCGGCCTGGCCCGCCTCCGGGAAGCCGCAATTGGCGATGGCGACGAACAACGGCGGGCGCGCCGCCCGGCCCTGCCGATGCGCGGCGATCAATTCCAGCGCCTCGACCGCCGCCGCGGGCAGCGAATCGAAATACACCGGGAACGCCAGCGCCACCAAATCCGCCGCGTCCACCGCGTCGAGCAGCGCCTGCCGCTTGGCCGGAGAACGCAGCACCGTGTGCAGATAAACCGTTTCGACCTGCGTGGACGGCCCTAGCCGCCCGAACAAATACCCGCCCAACGAGTTCGACGTGCTTTTGCGCGTCCTCGGGCTGCCGACCAGCAACACCGCCCGCCGGATCGCCGCCGGCCCGCCGCGCTTGCCGTCCACCGGCAAGCCCACCGGCGCGGACGAGCGGCCCCGCGCCAAATCGTCCAGCCAGACCCGCGCCGAGACTTGCATCTCCGCATCCGACCGGCCCGCCGAGACCACTTCGCAGACGCAGGTTTTGGTGTGGATATTGACCGCGTTGCAGTGGACGAGATGCTTGAACACCGCCTCGGCTTGCGCATCCGGCCCGTCCATCCAGCCCACCGCCAGCAAATCGGGATATTTCCGGTAACGCGGCTCGTGGCGCGTCTCGCCGGCCACCGTCGTGAAGAATGGCGACAGGGTTTGAATCAAGCGGTCAACGATGCGCTTAAGCGCCGAGGAATAGCCGCCAAACGTGACCGGCGTCGCGTAGACCAGCACATCGCTGGCGACGACCGCCGAGGCGATGGCGTTATTATCATCATTCGCATGGCATACGCCCGGCGTGCGCACCCAGCAAAAAAAATCGCCGGCGCAATTGGCCAGCTTTTTGTCCCGCAACACGACATGCTCCACCGCCCAGCCCCGGGCTTGGAACTGCGCCGCCAACGCCGCGCAGACACGCCCGCCCACAGGGTCGTCGGCCGCTGAACCATCGAGAAGAATCACTTTCATCGTCAAACCTGCCAAAATCCGCTATCGGTCAAAACGGGCCGGATCGCCCCGCCGCATTCCACGGCTGGCTGGCCCGCCGTCGATACAATCACGGTTTGGGCGGGCCAGTCAATGCCGTCCATGACCGCCGGATTCTCATTGCCTATGACTCCCGTGCTCCGCCTCATGTTTGAGCTATTTCAATTGCACGAGATTATGGCCGCAGGGCAGCCGCGAAAGTCTCGTAAGACTGAAGCGGTTGTCAAATCATGCGCGCCGCGCAACGCGCCAATATGACCGCTTCGCCGGTGTCGCCGTGGTCGCCAGGCAATTCGTTTGCCGGTGTCAACCAGGCTCGATGCATCTTGAGTCCAGCCGCGGACATCAGCACGACTTCCACGTCCGGTATCTTGCCGATAAATTTGAGAAGCTTTAGCACCGCGCGGCGGGTCGGGTTGACACAGATTTTCGGCCTCGCACAATGCTCGCCGATGAAGCGCGCCAAAGCGACGAGTTCCGCCTGCGTGTTCTTGAATTTGCGCAAAAATCTGATCTTCCCTTCCGCCACGAGAACGACGATCCATTCATTGTGGCCGTTGTGGTCAATGCCTAAATAGCTGCGGTCTGACATGAGATTGCCCGGTTTGTTGAGGTGGCGGAAAGCCTACAGCAACGTCGGTAAAAAAGGCGTCAAAATTGCGCCTCCCTGTGTAAAAAAAACCTAAAACCATCCACGCTAACCGTTGTGCCAAGATCCTCGCGACATAGCCCGCGCAAGGCGGGTTAGGCGCACATAATCATACTGGATTAAACGGATGATTTTTAATGCGTACCGTAAACCGCCGTTTCTCGGTGGCGGCGGGTCACGCTGCGCTAACCCCCGTTTGACCTGGCCAAGATCTGGCCACACAAGGATTACCCGTTGATCGAAGTGGGCATGATAGAATTGAACCGCGACCCGAAAAACTTTTTCGCGGACGGGGAGCCGTTGGCCTTCAACCCTGCCAACATCGTGCCGGGCGCTGGCTTTTCCCCCGATAAAATGCTGCAGGGGCGGCTGTTCGCTGAACCGAACAGCGCGGGCGAATAGCAGGAGCCGCCGCTGGAGCCGGAAAGCGCGGCGGATCACTGGAACCACCGCGAGAACACAGATTATTACCCCCAACCCGGCGCGTTGTTCCGCTTGATGACTCCCGCGCAACCGCAGGCCTGGTTCGAGAATACCGCCCGCTCCATCGGCACCGCGCCGCGCGAGATTCAACTCCGCCCTATTATAGGATTGAGCCTTGGCAGGTAGGCCATGCGATTAGGATTACGCTATCCTCCAGTCCCATAAAACGTGTATAGGGAATTGTATGACAGATACCAAATTCAGAGACTTGCTGGACAAAATTGACTTGCTGGGCTGGAAAGACACATTGGCGTTCATTAGCGCGACACTGGTGTCATACCTGTCCTTCGGGACGGTTCGGCTGGTCAAGTATTACTTTGTAAAGCAGCCCGTGCCAGCCAGGCCGAGGATGGCCTTGGGCGCGACGGGCAGCATCCGCTACTACATAGCGAACGCGGAGGACGCGGTGCTCGCGCAAGCGCCGCGGCCCATCGAGGTGATTCGCAACCGCTTCGGCCAACACGCACATTGCGTGGTCGCGGCCCGTGACGACCAATTGGCAGGTTTCATCTGGCTGTGCCCGCAAACCTATAGCGAAGACGAAGTGCGCTGCCTCTATCGCTGGACGCCCGAGGACAAGGCCGAATGGGACTTCGATGTGTTCATCTCCCCGCCATTCCGCATGAGCCGCTTGTTCGTGCGCTTGTGGGATCAGGCGCATGCGCATCTACGCTCGGAAGGCATCGCCTGGACGATCAGCCGTATCGACGCATTCAATGCCGCGTCGCGGACGGCGCATCGCAAGCTCGGCGCCGAAACGCTGGCGCAGGGCTGGTTTCTGATCGCCGACCGGTTGCAATTGTCGCTGTTTTCGGTGCCTCCCTTCTGGCACATCTCCACCCGCGCGGAAAACCGCCCCGTGGTTTGTTTCGACTTATCGTCGAGGGCAGGCCAGATTGCGCAGCCGGACACGGCGTCGAGTTGACCGATAAGGACGAACCTTGTCGGGGCTTCAGAAATCACAGCCACCTCAACAGCAAGGCAAATCCTCGTATGGCATCCCCCCTTTCCCGCATCGCATCGTCCCTCCCCAAGGTAATCAGGCTGGCGTGGCAACGCGGCCTGCGCGACACAGCGATGATCGTACGCAAAAATATCGCGCACGAGTTCCGCTGGTACCTCGACCGTCGCTTTGACCGCATCCATGGCACCGACACCAGCGACAACATCCCGCTAGACGTTCTGCGCATTGACGGGGAGAACCGCAACCAAGGCATCTATTATGAGCCGACCTCGACCGATCTGTTCCGGCATATGATGGCCCAGCTCAAACCGGCGCTGCGCTTCGAGGACTTCGTTTTCATAGACTACGGTTCCGGCAAGGGGCGCACGCTGATGATGGCGTCCGACTATCCATTCATCGCCATCATCGGCGTGGAGTTCGCCCATGAACTCCATCTGGCGGCGGAACACAACCTGTCAATCTACCACGGCAGGCGTCAATGCTGCAAAGACCTCGCCGCCGTGCATGCGGACGCGACAGCCTACCAGCCCCCGGCGCAAAACCTGCTCGTCTACTTCTACAACCCGTTCCTGAAAGAGGTCATGGGCAAAGTGCTCGGCAAGCTCGCGCAGGCGTCGCTAGACCACGGCACCCGGATCGTGTTGCTTTATTTCAATCCACTGTCAGCCGATGTCGTGGAAAGCAGCGGACTGTTTAAGCGGCGCCAGGAAATCCGCCTGCCGCATGACTATACCCGCGAGGTGCAGCGCCGCTGCACGGTCTATTTCAGTTGGCCCGAAGCGCCCGGCTCGGCAATCGTTTAAACGCCCCCTTGCGCTAAATTCGCGCAAGCCGCCCCACTAAGCCAAAGCCGGCGCAGCCTGGATCGCCGTCTGCAAGGCGTTCAATTCCTCCTCCACCCCGGCCGCATGGGTCAATTCGGCGACGTTTTGCTGGGTAAAAAAGCCCTCGAAATTACCGAAGCGCTGCACATACTCGATAATCAGCGAGGAATGCTCGGAGGCGCTGGAGAAAATTTGCTTCAAACCCTCGTCCTTGGAACCGATCACATCCAGCAAAAACTTCTTGCCCTGGGCGGCGATTTGGCCGACCACGTAATCGATGTTTTCTTGGCTACGGGTCTCGCCGTCGCGCACGGCAAGGGCGATATGGTGCAGGCGCGGGCCATAGTTGCGCACGAAATTTTCCGTCGGCGAAGGCAGGCCGTCGAGATGGTTGACGAAATACGGCGTGTTGTTGGCGGTGAAGACTTTCGCCGGGCTGCACAACTCGCTGTCGAAATGCACGCTTTTGGTGACATTGGTGGACGAGTTCTGGTCTTTGATGTCGAACG
>Ga0265327_10000801_pt1 | contig 48098 bp, 44 predicted proteins | sample 41621metaG_FD_202089 | JGI IMG/M metagenome (GOLD analysis project Ga0265327, IMG submission 202089) | Rhizosphere microbial communities from Carex aquatilis grown in University of Washington, Seatle, WA, United States - 4-16-21 metaG | ecosystem: Host-associated > Plants > Roots > Rhizosphere... | reverse complement strand
TCCCGGGGCGGCAGAGGGCTGGTCTTGCGGGGGTCAAAACCTTCCAGAGCCAGCTCCAATAAGCGTCCGCGGCCGTCGAAGGCGGCCCGCATCAGACCCATGGGGGTGTTCAGCTCATAGTGCCAGAGGAGCATCCGGGAATGATCGCATAGACTGGAGGCATGGCCTCTGCTCCCTTTCGCCTATCCATCATCGACTACCTCAATGCCGCCCCGCTGAACCATGGCTTCAAGCACGGACTGGGCTGGGAGCATTTCCACCTGAAGTTCCACTACCCCTCCGCCTGCGCCGACCGCCTGCGGGATGGGGAGGTGGACGCGGGCATCGTCAGCTCCATCGAATACCTGCGCATTCCCAACCTGCGCATCGTACCGGGGCTCTGCATCGCCTCCCCCATGCGGGTCCGCAGCGTGATGATCCTCTCCAAGGTACCCCCGGAGCAGATCCGCAGCCTGGCTCTGGATACCTCCAGCCGCACCAGCGTGGTGCTGGCCCAGCTGCTGCTGCGCGAGCGCTATGGCGTGACCCCGGCCGTGACCGACATGGGGCCTGACCTGACGGCCATGCTCGAAGGACATGACGCGGCCCTGATGATCGGCGATGCGGCCATGCGCGCGCCCAAGCAGGGGCTCTTCGTGCTGGATCTGGCAGAGGAGTGGCACACCTGGACCGGCCTGCCTTTCGTCTTCGCCCTCTGGCTCGTGCGCCAGGATGCCCCGGAACTTCCGGTGCCCGGCGGCGTGGCCCCCTTCTTCCACAAGAGTCTGGAGATCGGCATGGACCAGCTCCCCGCCATCGTGGAGGAGGCCCGACGCACCATCGGATGGACCAAAATCGAGCTGCAGGAATACCTCACCGAGAACATCAGCTACACCCTGGGCGAGGCTGAATTGAAGAGTCTGGCCCTCTTCTTCGAGAAGGCCGTGCGCCATGGCTTCGCCCCCGAGGAGAAACCCCTCCGGTTCCTCTGACTTTCCCCGCGACCACTCCTCTGACACCCTGAACCCTTGCCAGGATGACGCCATGACCGATCTATCCACCCTCTTCCACACCCACATCGCCGAGCGGCAGCGGACCACCGCCGACGCCCTGGCCAAGACCGGCTTCGAGGCCCTGGTCATCTCCAGCGGCAAGGTCTACACGCACTTCGCCGACGATCAGGATGCACCCTTCCACCGCACGCCGCACTTCGCCCACTGGTGCCCCATGCCAGGCCCCCACCACATCCTCGTGGTGCGCCCCGGTCAGCGGCCCCGTCTGATCCGCTTCGCCCCAGAGGACTTCTGGTACGAGCAGACGCCCCTGGGCAATCCCTTCTGGGCCTCTGACTTCGACCTGGTGGAAGTCGGTTCCGTGGATGAGGTCTGGAAGCAGCTGGGTACCCTATCCAAGGCCGCCTACATCGGTAATGAGACGGATCGCGCGGAAGCGGCCGGCCTGGCGGTGAACCCGGCCATCCTCACGGCCCACCTCGATTGGCACCGCACCGATAAATCCGAGTATGAAGTGCACTGCATCTCGGCAGCTACCATCATCGCCGCCCGTGGTCACGAGGCGGCCCGCGCCGCTTTCATGGCGGGAGCGAGCGAGTTGGACATCCACCACGCCTACATCCAGGCCGCCGGCGTCGTCGATCACGAGCTGCCCTACGGCAGCATCGTGGCCCTCAACGAAAAGGGCGCCATCCTCCACTACGAAGGTAAGCGAACGTTGAAGCACGGCGCCGTGCTGCTCATCGACGCGGGCGCCCAGGTGCATGGCTACGCCTCCGACATCACCCGGACCATGGCCGCACCCCATTGCGACAGCCGCTTTGCAGCCCTCATCAAGGGCATGGAGACCATCGAGCTCCGCCTCTGCGACCTCGTGAAGCCCAAGCTGCCCTACGGCGACCTGCACCACCAGGGACACCTGATGATCGCCGGCCTGCTCCGCGACAGCGGCATCCTGAAGGCCACTCCGGAGGAAGCCATCGAGCACGGCCTCACCCGTCCCTTCTTCCCCCACGGACTGGGTCACCACCTGGGCATCCAGGTGCATGACGTGGCGGGCCGGCAGGGCTCGCCAGACGGCACTCCAGCACCGCCCCCGCCCGAGCATCCGGCCCTGCGCACCACCCGCGACATCGATGTGAACCAGGTCTTCACCGTGGAGCCCGGGCTCTACTTCATTCCCATGCTGCTCCGACCCTTCCGCGAGAACGAGCACAAGGCCAAGTTCAACTGGACGCTCATCGACGAGCTCACACCCTGCGGCGGCATCCGCATCGAGGACAACCTGCTGGTCACCGCCACCGGCCACCGGAACCTCACCCGGCCCCACCTTCCCCTCTGATGCGGCGAGGATTAAGGGGTTTGTAGACGCCCTTCCTCGACGATTCCATCTGCTCGATTCCACCCGGTCCTTTGCCCAGGAGCCACCTTGCAGCTGCCCTTCGAACCTTCGACCGACCACACCATCACTAAGGCCGAAGCAGCCCAGCTGGTCGGCGCCTTCCGGTCGGCCGCCACGGAATCCGAGCACCTGTCCACCGCCTTCAATCGCACGGCCTTCGACAAACTCCTGGGCCAGGCTGGCTGTGCAGGCATCCGCATATACAGGGCGCTCCACACGGATGGAACGCCCACCATGGTGCTGGTCGCGGTGGATGCCACAGGTCAGGACCTGGCCGGCCCAGAAGCGGTGTTCATGCAGAACGGGACCAACTGCCCGCCCTTCTGCGCACCGGTACCCTGGCTCTAGTTTCCACCCGAGCCGCGCTTGGACCTCCGCACCCTCACCTGGATCAGCCACTCCCTGCAGTCGCTGCGCCTGCTGCCCCTGGCCGCCGGGTGGGTGCATGTTCGTTCCACCCGGTTCCAGGACGAGCCGTGGCTCCCCTGGCTGTTCGGGTATCTGATTGCCGATGCCGCGTTCGAGGTCGTGCTGCTCGGCATGGCCATGCGATCCATCCGCACCTACGGCATGTTGGACCTGGCCATCCTCCCGAGCTTCGCCCTGCAGGCCCTCATCCTGATCAAGATGGCTCGTGGCGCGAACCTGAGGGGCCCTCTGGTCACCGTGGGCTTCCTCGTGGCCACCCTCTGCACCTGGGAAGGCTGGCATGGTGGCCTGTCCCCGAAGTGGTCTGCCGCCATGGTGATCTCCAGCCTGGCGATCCTATGCGCCTCGCTCTGGCTGATCCTCCAGCAGCTGCTTGATGCCCAATCCGTGCCCCTGTTCCAGCGCCCCGCATTCTGGCTCGCCGGCTCCTGGGTGGTGGAGCAGGGGTCGAGCATGCTGCTGTCCGCCGGCACGCCTCTGTTTCTGCGGACACTCTCGCCTCGCTGGATCGGACTTCCCTGGATCACCCACGACCTGATCTGCGCCGCCATGACCTTCACGACCGCCAAGGCCTTTCTATGCCTGAAACCCAGATCGTCCTGATCGGTGTCCTGGCCATGGTGCTGGTGACCCTGCTGGGGGGGGCCACGGTCATCGCCTTCGCGCTGACCAAGAACCGCATCATCCGGGAACAGGGCCGGGCCCTGGAGATGGAGCAGCGCCTCCGCCGCACGCAGGAGGCCTTCACAGACAACGCCCACCACGAACTGCGCACGCCCCTGCAAATCCTCACGGGACAGCTCCAGATGCTGAGGGATCTGGATCCCCGGACCGACCAGGACGAGCTCCTGCAGCGGGCCCTGGCCACCTCCATTCAGATGGAACACTTGGTGCAGAGCCTTCTGGATCTCTCCAGCCTGGCCCAGGGAACCCTGACCCTTCAGTGCACCTTGACCGATCTGGAGCCGCACCTTTCAAACTTGAGCCATCGCTTCGCCGCCCGGGCCGCGGCCAAAGGGCTCGCCTTTCAGACACTCCTGGACCCACTCCCCAAGGTCCTGGCCTGCGATGCCCCCAGGCTCCTCCAGGCCCTGAACGCCCTCCTGGACAACGCCATCGGCTTTTCGGAGCAGGGCACCATCCGCTTTCAGCTGAAATCCCGATCGGAGGCCCGAACCTGGTACCTCCGCTTTGAGGTCGAGGACCAGGGACCGGGACTTCCGGTGGATTGGCCGCGGCTGCTGCGACCCTTCGAGCAGGAGGAGCAGGGACTGCGTCGCCGTCGGAGCGGGCTGGGCATTGGCCTTCCGCTGGCCGTGGGACTGGTCGAAAGCATGGGGGGTCGACTCGGGCTGACGCCGCTGCCCCACGGCACCTTGGCCTGGGTGGAGGTGTCGTTGGATGAAGGAATGACTAAAGCCTGAAGGTGCCCGCCAGCGCCCGAAGCCCCTCCGCCACCTGGGCCAGGTCCTCTGAAGTCCTGGCGATCTCCTTCACCGTGGCCGCCAGCTCATGGGTGGCCGTGGCGTTCTGGGCGAGTCCCTGGCTGGTCTGGTCCATCATGCGCGTCACCTCCGCGCTGGTGTCCGCCTGGCCACGGGCAAAGGTCCCGATCCGGGACACGCGCTCAGTCACATCCTGAATGCGATCACGGATCGCACCCAGACTCTGCATGGTGTCCTGCACGCTGGTGACGCCTCCAGCCACCGCATCCTGGGCCCGCTGGATCAGCTCTTCGATTTCCTTCGCCGAGGTCCGGCTGCGCTCGGCAAGTTTTCGAACTTCCTCAGCCACCACCGCAAAACCCTTTCCCATGGAGCCCGCCTTCGCTGCTTCAATGGCGGCGTTCAGGCTCAGCAGGTTGGTTTGGCGGGCGATCTCCTGGATGACACGCACGGCCTGGACAATCTGGGCGGTGGCGCCCTGGATGTCTTGCATGCCCTGAACAGCAGCTTCGCCTGCGGAGGCGCTCCGCGTGGTTTCGGCCACGGCGGCCGCGCCTTCCTGGCCACCCTGCTCGCTGTGTTCCACGACCTTCCCCGATTCTTCAGAAAGCCCGCCCATGGCTCGGGTCACTCGCTCACCGGCCTGCTTCAGATCCTCGCTGACCTTGGCGATGTCATCCACAGCACGGGTCATCTCCTCGGAGCTGGCCGCCAGCTCCGTGCTGCCGGATGCGACCCTCGTGGCAAAGCCCGACACCTCCAGCACACGGCTCCGCAAACCCGCGTTATAGGCATTGAACGCCTCGGCGGCCTGGCCGATCTCGTCCCGGCTGTCGATGCGGATTTCCCGGGTGAGGTCGCTGTGCCGCAACCCCTCCACCAGTTCCGAGAGGGGCTGGGTCATGCGGCGAGACACGCTGCGCACGATGAAGAACAGGAGGAACGAGAGGGATAGGAGGCCTCCAAGGATGGACCAGGTGATGGTCCGGATCTGGGCCTGCAGGTCATCGATGTAGACGCCGGTGCCGATGTTCCAGCCCCAGGGCTCGTAGGACCTGACATAGGCCAGCTTGGGGAAGATGCCTTCCACGCCCGGCTTGCCGAACCAGATCTTGAGATAGCCCCCTTCTGACTGTCGAGCCAGCCGGCTGAGCTCCACATAGATGTGGGTGCCCTGCTTATCCACGAAATCATTGACCTTCTTGCCTTCCATTTCGGGCCGGATCGGCACTGTCACGATGCGTGGTTCCGGCGTGAAGACATAGAAGTAGTTCCCCCCTTCATAGCGGATGGCCTTGATCTGGTTCAGGGCCCTTTGCTGGGCTTCCTCCCGACTGATTCCACCCGCCACCACTTGGGCTTCCTGGCTGGCGAGAATGCCCAGGGCCGTGTCCGTGAGGTTCCGGATCTCGTCCTTCCGGGCCTTCAGGAATCCATCCTCCACGACCGGAACCAGCACCCCCCAAGAGATCAGGAAGACGAGCACCAATGGTCCAATCGCCACCAGAAGGACTTTCCCGGCAAGGGTGTGGGGAGTAAGACGGCTTGTCAGCTTCGACATGGTGATCCCTGGCTCGCAAATACGACATCTATGTCATCGGAAGAAAGGGGCTTCACCCCATTTTCCGGTCCCCGGCCCCAAGACCCTCAGCTTGCGATATACATAAGGTCGTCCACCAGGAGTCCTCATGTTTGTTCGCGCCAGCCTGGCCTGCCTGCTCCTTGCTTTCGGCCTTCTGGCCCAGGGGACCGAGCGCCTGACCCTTGAAGCCCTGGCCCACCCAACCCAGAAGAAAACCTACGCCGGCATGCCGACCACCCGGCTCGAGTGGCTTCCTGATGGTGCACTGCTGCAGACCAAGCGGGAGGGAGATCGGGTCGCCCTCCTGCGCGTGGCCCCTGCCACCTGGGAGGCGAAGCCCCTGTTGGAAGCTGCCCCGCTCCAAGCGGCGCTGGTGACTGCGGGTGCTTCTGAGGCCGACGCCAAGGCGGCGCTCGGCCGTGGCAGCTTCACCTGGAATGAAGCCCGGAGCGCGTTCCTCGTGGATGTGGCCCACCAACTGTTCCTGGTCGACCTTCAGGCCGCCAAGGCCAAGCGCTTGGTGGATGGCAGCCCCGATGAGCCGCTCCTCAGCCCCGATGGCACCCAGGTGGCCTACCTGAGAGGCAATGACCTCTACCGGGTGGACGTGGCCACGGGCATGGAAACCCGGCTGACTACCGGCGGCAGTGAAACAGTTTTCAACGGCCGCTTGGACTGGGTCTACCAGGAAGAGGTCTATGGCCGCGGCAGCTTCAAGGCCTTCTGGTGGGCTCCTGACTCCAAGCATCTGGCCTACCTCAGCCTGGATGAAACGAAGGTGCCGGTCTTCACCCTGATGGACGATCGCTTCCAGCCCCAGCAGGTTCACAAGGCGCGCTACCCCAAGGCCGGCGACCCCAATCCCATCGCCCGGCTGGGTGTGGTGGACCTTACGGGCCAGGCCACCTGGATGGCCGATCCCTATCCCAGCCAGGAAACCTTGATTGTGCAGGTGGGCTGGACGCCCGATGGGCACCTGCTCGCCGCCCACCAGAACCGCATCCAGTCATGGTTGGACCTCCGTCGCTATGAAGGCACTGCCTCGTCCGTGCTGGTACGCGAGGAGAGCAAGGCTTGGCTGGAGCGCCTGCCCCTGCCCCAGTTCCTGCCGGACGGCGGGTTCCTCTGGGAATCCCCACGCAGCGGCCACCACCATGTCTACCGCTATGGCAAGGACGGCAAGCTGGTGGGTGCGGTCACTGCTGGTGACTGGGACGTGCGGCACGTGCATGGCGTGGACGCCAAGGGCCAGACCCTCTACTTCGACGCCACCGAACGAAGCCCCATCGGCCTCGACACGTATCGCATCGGCCTGAACGGAAAGGGCCTAACCCGCCTCACTGATAAGCCCGGCACCCACCGGGTGCGCTTCAATGGCACCTACACAGCCTTTCTCGACACCTGGAGCGATGTGCGCACCCCGGCCCAGCAGAGCCTGCACGATGCCGCCGGCAAGACGCTTCGCCTCATCGATGCCAACCCCAGTGAGAAGCTGAAGGAACTCGCCTTCGGCAAGGTCAGCTTCCAGAAGGTGAACACCCGCGATGGCTTCCCCATGGAGACCATGCTGGTGCTGCCCACGAACTTCGACCCAACGAAGAAATACCCTGTGTTCCAGTACCTCTACAGTGGCCCTTCGGCTGCCTCTGTGCGGGATGCCTGGGGCCGCGACATGCTCTGGTACCAGTTCCTCGCGCAGCAGGGCATTGCCGTCTGGGTGTGTGACAACCGCAGCTCCTCTGCCAAGGGCACCAGCGCCCATGGCGTACACCGGAACCTGGGTGCCCAGGAGCTGCAGGACCAGCTTGATGGCCACGCCTGGCTGAAGGCGCAGGGCTGGGCCGACATGGATCGCATCTGCCTCGATGGCTGGAGCTACGGGGGCTTCATGGTCACCTACGCCCTCACCCACAGCAAGGCGTGGAAGCTCGGCATCGCCGGCGCGCCCGTCACGGACTGGAGCCTCTATGACAGCATCTACACCGAGCGCTACATGGGCCTGCCGGCGGACAACAAGGCAGGTTATGAATCCAGCTCGGTACAGAAAGCCGCCAAGAACCTCTCCGGCAAGCTGCTGCTCTTCCACGGCACCCTGGACGACAACGTCCACCCCCAGAACAGCGTCATGCTCATCGATGCGCTGCAGAAGGCGGGCATCCCCCTGCAGTTCGTGCTCCTCCCCGGCGCTGAACACGGGCCCCGCACGCCCGAACAAATCTGGGCGGTCTACCAGGCCAAGTGGGACTTCCTCTCGAAAAACCTTTGAGGCCTTAGGCGAACCCAGCCGATCAGGCTGGGTTCGCCTGCTCGGGTTTTGCGGGAAGCATGCGGTCGTAGATCCACAGCAGCACCGCCGTGAGTACGCCTACGCCGATGATGGTCCAGAGCATGCCCGTGGGCTGGTGCCGCACCTCGCCAAAGTGGTGCATCAGTTTGCCGCCGAACCAGCCGCCGATCAGCGATCCCAGACCGATGGGGAGGAAGGCGAAACCCATGTAGGTGCCCTGCTGGCCGGGCGGGGCCAGGCGGGAGATGTACTCGTAGTAGCGCGGCGACTGCACGATCTCCCCCAGCGCCACGCAGACAAGTGTGATGATCACGCCGGTCACACTCGGCATGAAGATCAGCACGATCCAGGCCAGGGAGGACATCAGCGTTCCCAGGGTGACCGCCTTCACGGAGGCGATCTTCTGCGTGGCCAGGTTGAGCAGGACCGTCAGCGAGATCACCACCAGCGGCCCGGTCATCAACAGCAGTTCCGTGTCCGCCTTCGGATCGATGTACTTCGCGACGTAGAGGGGCAGCGTGATGAACTCCTGCCAGTACACCACCCAGTACCCGGTGAAGATCAGCAGGAACAGCATGAACTTGGGATTCGAGAGCACCGTAACGAAGTTCTTGCCGGTTTCCATCAGCGAGGGAGGCGGCACATCCCCTTCCTTGCGAGGCTCCTTGAACATCAGCACCACGGCGAAGAACATCAGGAAGACGCTGACCGCCGCCACCCGGAAGACGTTCTCGACGCTCATGTGCCGGTGGACATAAGAAGCCACGAAGGGTCCAGCGGCTCCGCCGATGTTCACCAGGGTGTAGTAGATCGAATAGCCGATGGAACGGACATTCTCCTTGGAAGCCCGGGCTGTCGTCCCAACCACGGCCGGCTTCACCAAGGCGATGCCCAGGGCCGGGAGCATCAGCAGGAACGTCACCAGCGCCCCGAGTGGGACCATACCGCGGATCGGGAGCATCCACGAGGAGCCCAGCGAGCCCAGCAGGAAGTAGGAGCAGCTGAGGATTAGGTAGGCCAGGGAGAGCGCGCGACGGAACCCCAGCCGATCCGCGATGGCCCCGCCGAAGGCAGCCAGGAACCAGACCAACCCGCCGAACAAGCCCGCCAGGCTGCTGGCGTCCTGGGTTGGGAACCCAAGGGACTCGTTCAGGTAGCGCGCCAGGGAGGCGAACGCCGCGTAATACGAGAGGCGCTCGAACAGCTCGCTGATGTTGGCCACCCAGAAGGGGCGCTCAAATCCCTCGCGGATGTCGCGCAAACGCTGGGCTGCACTCAAGGTACCTCCGGGGGAAGATGGACCTTCGATCTTCCCGGGGAACGGGAGCCAGGGTCAACCCATTCCGCCCGATGGTGACTACTTCTCCGTCTTGGCGAACTCCACCACGGCGCGAAGCATGTCGCCCACGGACATGATGCCCACCAGCTCGCCCTTGGCATCCACCACGCACAGACCGTAGAGCTTGTGGTCCAGGATGGCCTGGGCGGCTGTCGCCAGGTCTTCCTGGGGCGTGATGGTGTGCGGCGCAGCATTCATCACGTCCTTCACCGGCGTCTTGGAGAGCAGGTAGTGGACTTCCCAGGTGTCCAGCGAGGTGGCCTTCCCCGGCGTGTAGTCCTTGATCATCCGCTCGGTGATCAGGCCCGTGAACCGGCCCTTCGCCATCACGGGGAGACGGCGGATGCCCTTCTCCTTCATGAGGTGGATGGCCTCGATGATGGAGGCGTCCTGATCGATGGTGATGGGGTTTTTCGTCATCCATGATTCGACGGTGGTCATCGCGTGCTCCTCACAGGTTCGGGAAGGCCTTCTTGATGCAACCATTATTGATCAATTAGTCATCTTTATCAGCAAGAAGCTCGCAGACGGACCCCAGTACGCCCACACGGTAGAACAAGGGCAGGATGCCAAATGAGGTCCTGCCACCTCCGCTCAGCGGGGCCGCTTCAACCAGGTTTTACTTCCACTTGGGAAAGGGGTACACCGCCTTCTTGGTGGCAAACTGCGTCGGCAGGATGGTCTCGTAGGCACCATCAAGAATCTGCTGCACGAGCATGGTGTGGTTGTTTTGGTTGTTGAAGCCGTCGTAGTCGATGAACTGGACCTCGCCCATCACCCCGTTCCACCTACCCGCCTTGAGCGCATCTCGGGTTTTGGCGCGATCGCCTCCAGCCCCCTTCACCGTCTCGGCCATGATCACCAAAGAAGCATAGGCGCAGGCGGCGTGGTAGGTCGCTTCCTTGCCAAACTTGGCCTTGAACCGTTTGGCAAACTCCCTCGCCCCAGGCCAGGTCACATCGTCGGTCCACTGCGCGCAGGAGATCACGCACTCGGAGATGGCCTGTTCTTTGGCGAATTCAGCTGTGGTAAACCCCCCGCCCGCACCCAGGAATGCCTGGGGTTGCAAGCCAACCTCCCTGGATTGGCGCATGAGAAGAATCGCATCTGACGCGTAGGAAACCATGAAGATCAGATCCGGATTCTTGGCCTTGATCTGGGCGAGGCTGGGGCGGTAGTCGGCAAATCCCTTCGGATAGGCCACCTCCGCCACCACCTGGAGCCCCTTCTTGGCCACATAGTCCTTGGTTTTCATGGACGTGGAGGTTCCAAAATCTGTGTTCTCGTAAATGATGGCGATCGTCCGAGGCTTCCCCAGGGAGATCGCGGCGTCAATCAGGCTGGAGGCGTACTTGTCGGCCGGGGCGTTCAATCGGAAGACGTATCTGAAACCCTGGCGTGTGATCTCCTCCTTCGCTGCGGCAGGGATCAGCAGTGGCAGGTGGTATTTCTCCGCCAGCTTGGAGACGGCATTGGCACAAGCCGACGTGTAGGGGCCCACCACACCTACCACGTTGTCCCGTGTCGCCAGTTTGTCCATGGCAACCATCGACAGCTGTGGCTTGCCGGCATCGTCCTCCCAGACCAGTTGGAGGTTATACCCCTTCTTCTTCAGATCCTCTTCCGCCAATTTGATGCCGTTGGTGATGCTCGCTCCGATGGGCGCCTCAGGTCCGGTCAGAGAGTTGATGACGCCTACCTTCTGCGCCATCAGGCAGGGGGACAGCGCCATGGCGGCGCCCAGGGCCAGAATGTGCTTTCGCATGGCGGCTCCGTGCAAAGAGGATAAGGGGGGATGTTATTGGCGATGGTACACCTCCCGACGCAAAAAAACACGGAACCCGTGGGTAGTGACCCAGGGGTTCCGTGGTGTTCCGAGTAACCTCAGCTAAGTGCGTGGACTCAGAAGGAGACCATGAGGGAGGCGACGAGGCTGTTGCCACCCTGCTCGCCGGTCTGGGTCGCGCGGGGAGCCAGGAAGTTCTTGCTGCGGATGATGTAATCCAGCTTGAGCTTGCCGGCGGTCTGCTTGGCAGGGATGAACACGTAATTGTAGCCCACGGTGATCTCGGTGTATTTGGGGCTGTAGTCCACAGGAGAGCCGTTGACGAGCAGCGGCGTGCCCGGGGCACTCTGGTTGTAGGGATTGTAGGCGGTGTACCAGTTGTCACCGGAGTTGTAGTTCAGCATGTCATAGCGGGCGGTGATCCAGTGGGGGCCCATCTTGTAGGCACCATCCACCACGTAGCCCGTGAACTTCTGGTCCAGGGACTCCCGGCCAGGGGCCGCAGCGGCGGCGAATAGAGTCGGGAAGCGACGGCCCAACAGGCCGGTCGCGTATTCCGCGCTGAACTGCCAGGTGTCATTCTTGAAGGCGTAGTAGGCACCCTCGAGGGTGGTCTTGTCCTTGTTGTCCTTGATCTGCTGGGCCGTCGGGGCGCCCACTGTCCAGGAGGCGGGGATCGTGCCGGCCACGAAGGTGGAATCCTTCAGGTTGGTCACGCCTTCGCGGTAGTAGAAGCCGAATTTGTGGGCGGAACCATAGGCCCCTTCGAAACGGGCGGTCCAATCCTTCTGGGCATTGCCGTCCACCGCGGTCTTGCCTGAGCTGCCGTCATCCGTGCTGCCGTTGGACACGGCCAGGTTCAGCTTGCCCTGGAAGGCGTTGGCATCACCATAGGCGTAGCTGGCCCAGATGCCCCGGTCGCGCTTGTCGCCAAAGACGCGATTGAGCTGGTTGCGGTCGAAGAAGAGGATCTCGCGGGCGGCCAAGATGGTGGCCTCATAGGTGGTCGGCATCTTGAACTGGCCGGCCTTCACAGCAAAGCCCTTCACAGGCGTCCAGGTGATCACCAGATCCTGGAGCACATTGCTGGGGCTCGTCGCGGTGATGTTGTTGTTGGGATCGAACATCGCGTTCCAGCTGAGCGTGTCCGTCACGGTGCCGCTGAAGTAGATTTCAGAGCGCTTGATCGTGAAGGTGTTCTCCTGGAAGCGGCCGCTGCTCATGCCTTCGTAATAGGCCGAGGCACCACCGGGCTTGGCAGCTGAATCCAGACGGAGGTTGTTGTCCATCATCTGGGTTTCCCAGAACTCGAACAGCACGCCATCCCACTTCAGGGTGGGCGTCTGGGCCTGGGCCTGGCTGAAACCAGCGGCGAGCAGCGCGGCGATACCAGCGATGCGGGTGAACTTCATGGGTGGGCTCCTTGGTTGGAGGGTTAGGGGGCGAGGTAGGCTTTTGCACACTGCGGTCTGACCAACGGACCAACTCAAGCATGAAATGGATCAGACGGATTCAAGCTAAACGGGCCGAACCAAAGCGTCCACCAAAATCCAGTAAGGTTCCTGCCCTTGTGATACAAGGCACATCGACCTTTCGAAACTTTTGTGATTTTTTGGAAACAATACTGTTACCGAAAGGTGCCCAGACAGATCTTACCGTTTTGAAACCACCCAAACCGCCCCTCCGGAGCTACCTGGCACCAGGGAAATACCGCAGCACGGTCAATACCTGGGCAACTCGCCTTGGAATTGGATTATTTACATGGCGAACGGCCAGGTTTGAGGCCCTTCCCGGGGCAAACCCACCTGAATGCCCGTCAAACCACCAGGTGGGATCGATACTCAAGGTCCTCTCGCAGGATGTGGCTGGTCAGCCAGTCGGCCAGAAACCGTGCGATGGCTTTGCTGCTGACATGGCCGCCCACTCTCATTTTGCTGCGCATGTCCTGCAGCTGCTTGGCCAGGTCGCGGTGCATGCGGGCATGCTCCACCACCTTTGGGAAGCCGATCCTGCTCATCAGCGACTCCTCGTAACTGAAATGCGTGAGGGTGAGGAGAATCAGATCATCGACGATCCGGCCCAGCTCCTCGGTCATGTCCATCTTGATCACATCATCGAAATGATTGACCAGTTCGAAGAGCTTTTTATGCTGTGCGTCGATCTCAGCGTCTCCGACGCCGTATCGGTCGTGCCATGACAGGAAAGCCATGGACCCCCCATTTCCAGGTGCTTGGCAGCGCCATCCAGGTCGCGTGCGTACGTCATCTCCAATCCTAACATCAGGCTACCTGTTGGGTGATTGAGGGGGTCAAACCAACCTGGTGAGTCAATCAGGGTCGGCTCCCATAGCCTAGGTGTCAGAGCTTCAACCGACCTGACCGGAGCCAGATCTCTCGGTCTCCCCGGTCACCCGGTGAATGACCGCATAGACATCCTCAGCCAGGATGGGCTTCGGTATGTAGGAATCCATGCCCGCCTCCTCGCAGATGGCCTTGTCCTCCTTCATCGCGTTGGCTGTCATGGCGCAGATGTGGACCCTCGATTCCCCTGGCGTTTCGTGGCTTCGAATCGTCCGGGTGGCCTGCAGACCATCCATCACGGGCATCTGCACGTCCATGAAGATGAGGTCGAAGCCTTCCTCCCGCCATTTCTCCACGGCCTCGATGCCATTCCCGGCGCAGGCGATATGGTGCTTTCCCGTTCTGGCAATGGTCTTGAGGGCCACCAGTTGGTTGATGGGCAAGTCATCCACGATCAGGATGCGCAGTTCACGATGGGCCGTGAATACAGAGGCAGCGGGCGGATGACTGGCGAGGGCGCCCACCTCCGCGAGTTCAAAGGGCAGGCTGAATGAGAAGGTACTTCCAACGCCAGGCTCGCTCTCCACGGTGAGCTCGCCTCCCATGAGTTCGGTCAGCCGCCGGGAGATGGCCAGCCCCAGCCCAGTGCCCCCATACAATCGGGTGGTTGAACTATCGGCCTGGGTAAACTGCTCGAAAATCCGGGAGAGTTCCTTGGGCGAAATCCCAATGCCCGTGTCGGTGACTCGGAACTCCAGCCGAACTTGGGCGCTCGTCTTCGCAAGAGCCTGGCATGCCAGTGTCACGCTGCCCTTTTGTGTGAATTTGAGGGCATTGCCCACCAGGTTGTTGAGCACCTGGCTCAGGCGCCCGGGATCCCCCAGCAGCAGGTCGGGAACGGACGCTGCCACGTTCAGGTTCAGGGCCACACCGGACTCCACCGCCTTGACCTGGAAGGCCTGGAGGGTGGCCTGAAGGCGGGCCTTCAATGCGAATGGCACTTGCTCGAACTCCACCTTGCCCGCTTCGATCTTCGAAAAATCGAGGATGTCGTTCAGGATTCTCAGCAAGTTGTCAGCGGAAGTCCGCAGGGAGGTCACATAGGAGGCCTGTTCCTCGGTGAGGTGCGTTTCTGACACAAGCCGAGCGAGGCCGATGATCCCATTCATGGGTGTGCGGATCTCGTGGCTCATGGTGGCCAGGAACTCACTCTTCGAGCGGCTAGCCGCCACAGAGGCAGCCATGGCGTGTTGCAGGTGGTGGAGGTAGTTCTGAAAGCCTGAGACGAGAATCAAGATCGCCGCACCGGCTGTGAACACCAAGGCCCATAGTCCGATCGACGCGGCCGCCTGATGGTCGGCCTCTGGGACCTTGGTGAAGGTGTAGATTGTGTAGCCATCGTCAGCACGAAACCGATGGGCCAACATGCAGGGGCTGCTGTTCCCGGGGAAGGTCGTGGAAGCGTAGGACCCGAGGCGGGCATCCACCCGGTTGATATCCAAAGTGGCAAACGTGGTCCGTTTGTATTTCCGCTCAAGTTCCTTGGGGTCACCCTTGAAGACCGAGGCTCCAACCAAAGCGTGATGTTCCAGACTCGGGTCACTGGTCAAGATCACCACGCCTGATTCATCCGTGATGAAGCAGTCAAACCGCTTGAACCAGTCGGACAGCCGGGTGACATCAATCTTGGCCACCACCGCCCCAAGTCGCGTTCCATGTTCCTCGATGGGAGCGGAGAAAAAGAACCCTGGAATGTTCGTGGTCCGGCCCACGGCATATTGCCTTCCGCGGTGCCCATCCATCGCACTCTTGAAATAGGCGCGATCGGCATAGTTGATGCCGAGGAAGGACTCCGGGCGATTGAAATTGCTGGTGGCAATGCAAACGCCATCCGCGGTGACCACCCAGACGATGTCGATCCCCAGTTCACGACACACCGTGGCCAAATGATGGTTCAGGTCCAACAGGGCCTTCGATCCCCCACTCCACCGGCTTCCCACGTTGGACTTGCCCTCGCTCCGGTTCTGAACCTGATCAGAATGGGCGAGACAGGCGATGACCTCGGGATCATCCGCCAAGGTTGCCGGCACGCCGTACAGGAACGAGATGGAGCGATCGAACTGGTGTGCAGCGGCATCCGCATGCTGTTCCAGTTCCGCTGATCGTCGCCTCAGCTCTGAAGCCAAGCGCAGGTGGGTGAATCCAAAGACCAAGGCACAGGAGAGCAAAAGCCAGGCCAGGAGAAGCACCAACAAGGCCCTCCAGCGAGGTGTCCGCAACAGGGCCGCTCCACTTCGTGCCGACACACCGCTCGATGCCGGAGTCGGCTCTGGCAGGAATTCACGCACCCCCGGCCCGGTCACAGAAGCTGCCCCATTCCGCGAGGAATTTCGGCCACAATCCACGACGTCACCGCGCGGCTTCCCTGCCACGGTGATTTGCGTGATGCCTTCCAATGCGGCCATGCCCTCATAAGGTTTGTTATCGGTTGGGGGTACCGAATTGAAAATTCTGGTGAACCCAAGCACGCCGACATCTTCAGGCTCCAAGGAGAGCTGCCGTCCTCTCAGGCAAAAAAAGAAGGGGCCAGAGGCCCCTTCCCTTCGGCTTGGCGCCGCGGACTACTTCTTCTTGCCACCCTTGGCAGCGGGCTTGGCAGCCTTCGCCTTGGGCTTGGCGGCCTTGGCAGCCTTGGAGGCCTTGAAGCTCATCGACTTCGAGGCGGCAATCTTGATGGGCTCGCCCGTCTGGGGGTTGCGGCCCGTGCGAGCCTTGCGGCTCTTCTGGCTGAAGGTGCCGAAGCCGACGAGGGCCACCTTGCCGCCCTTGTTCACGTGGGTGGCGATGGTTTCGAGGGCGCAGTTGATCGCCGTGGCAGCGGCAGCCTTGGTGATGTCGGCGGCCTTGGCGACCACATCGACGATTTCAGCCTTGGAGAGATTTTCGGCCAAGGGAGGCCTCCTGTAGATGAAGCGCCATCGGGCGCGGGTGGAATTGGTTCTGGCGCGAACGCCTTGCCGCTTGGATATTGCCTCAAATTCAGATCAGATCAAGCATTCAGAATTCGTCCGGACGGGCGAGGGGCCTCACTCCAGGCCAGGGAACCCGGTTTCACGGGGAGGTCCGGCTATGGCATCCGGCGGGCTCAAACCCGCGGAATGCCTGGTTTTACAAGGATTTCATGAGCCCGATATCCGGGTCTGGACCTGGGGAGATGCACCAGAATGCAGGTTCCCCCGGGTTTCTGCCGATTTCTTTTTTAACCCTCCAGGAGCCCCCATGACCCGGACTTTCCTCCTCTTTGCCCTCGTGTCTGGCCTCTCCCTCCGGGCAGACGATCTGGACCGGACCTTCCAGGTGGGCCTCCACCGGGTTGGTCCCACCTTTGAAGGTCACTTCAATGGTGTCCAGGACAGCAAACCTTTGGTGGTGGACCTGCAGACTGATTTCGGCCTGCAGAAGGACGCCTCCAAGATCGGCGGCAGCTTGGAGTATCAAGGGCCCCGCTTTGGCGTCGAATTCTCTGGTCAGGAACAGGATTACCGAGGGCACAACTTCATCCAGAAGGATGTCCAGTTGAACGGCAGCACCTTCCACGCCGGGGCCACCGTGGATTCCACCGTGCGGCTCAAGGACTACACGTTCAACTGGACGATCAGGGCCCTGAAGTGGCCCCAATTCTGGATCGGCGTCGATCTCGGCGCGCGCGTGTGGGACCTCGAAATGACGGCCTCCGCCTATGAGCCCCTCACCACAGCCTACGTTCCACCGGTCACGGAGAAAGTTCCCCTGCCCATTCCACAGATCGGTTTGTCCACCGGCTTCGACGCCTTCGGGAAACGGATCGTCGCCAAGGGCTTCTATCACATCCTGTCCTACAAGGGCGCCTCCTACCATCACGCCGGAGCGGACGTTCGTTACTTCCCCGTTCGTTGGCTGGGGATCCAGGTATTCACAGATACCGAGTCATTCGACGTGCCCAAAGGTTCCATCAAGGATGATCTAGAGGTCCGCTTGGACCGCCAGGGCACCGGATTCGGCCTGGTTCTCCGCTTCTGATCCTTGTTCGAGCCCAAAGGAAAAGCCCCGCAACCCCGGGGCTTTCCCTTTCAACTGACCTGGTCACTGCCCCAGGACGAGCCGGTATCCATTGATGGTGATCACCCCACATCCAAGCTGCACACTGCTGTCGGTGATGGAGGTATTGAAGCGCACCTCGGCACTCGCCGGCGGCAACGACAGCTCTAGCACACCCGAGGTAGGGAACATGCAACCCGTGGTCCAGGCCAAGGGTGTGGCCTGCGGAATCGTCACCGTGAGTGTGTCACCCACAGGCTGAGTCTGCTGAAAGCTGTAGGTGCCCCAGAACTTCACGGCATTGGCGTTCGACCAGTCCGACTGGAGGTTCGGCGTGTAAGCCCATGTCTTGTTCTTGGTCGAATCGATGGTGTTCTGATGGGCCACCAACAAAGGCTGACCGGTGGGTACCGTGATGGTTGCGGTCTTGGCGGACGAATTGATGGTGGTCACCTTGGTTCCGGTGTAGTGCCAGGTCCCCGTGGTCTCGGTGACAGTGACGTCATAGACGGCTGTGTTCACCACCGTGCCGGTTCCTGAAATCGTCACAGTCACCGTGCCTGACATGCTTCCGCCAATGGCTGACTGGCAACCGTTGAAGGTGTACTTGAAACTCGTGGCATTGATCGGAGTGACCGTGATGCACCCACTGCCGGATCCACCCGAAGCAAGATTGTCAGGGCGGATCGTCTCCAAGTCGGTGAACGAAATGGTGGCCACGCCAGCAGGAGAGGCCTTCAAGGAGGCCGAGTCTGTGTTCTGCACCGTAACCTGTGGGGTCGAGGTGGAACTGCAACCGACCAGACCAAACACCACTGCCATGGCTGCGTACGTTCGGATCGACATATGCCCCTCCTTCACCGGGTAGATGCAATGTATCGAGTCGAACGCAACCAAAGGTTAGTACTCATGGGACCCGACGAATCACAATGGGAAGAAAAAGTTGAGGCTAGTGAATTGCTAACCGCTTCTGACAGGGGCCTACCGCATGTCGCGTTTAAAGGCCGCGAGTTCCATGCGGAGCTGCTCAGCCTGTCGGAGACCCTCCGGCGTGTTGAGCTTGGGGATGAGCACTGCCAAGTCGGTCTCCAGGCGCTCCAGCCTGCGCAGGGGTACATCCGTGATGGTGCTCGTGTCCACTCCAAACGCCCCGGCACGTCCAGCCTGCTTCCACTGCTGGCGCACGAGCGCCAGGGTTTCGCGCAGCTCGGCCACCTGCACTTCCTCTGGAGACAAGGCCACCCATGGCAGCCGACCCGTCAGGTGGTGGTATACACCGATCCCTGCACCTCCAACCACGAGCAGGAGCAAAAGGAACTTCTTCATGGGTGCTCCCAGAATGGACCCGAAGATGGTAGCCCAGATTGGCCAAGCCAGAACCCGCACTGCCTGACTGCAAATCAGGCATGGTCCAACCAGAGCACGCGAACCCAGACGAAGCAAAGGCCACCCGAGGAGGATGGCCTTTGCAATGCTTCGAGTGGTGGTCCCGGAGCGACTCGAACGCCCGACCCTCAGATTCGTAGTCTGATGCTCTATCCAGCTGAGCTACGGGACCGTACTGAAAGAATGATTCTACCGGAATCCAGGTTCCTGTCCATCCCAAAGGCGCAGGGGCTCAGTCCGAGAGGCTTCGCAGGGGCTTCCGGTGAGGTCGGTGGCCAGCCGGTCCATCAGGGCGCGGGCGGTGGTGAGCTTGCCGCCCAGAACGATGGTGAGGTTCTGGAAGGTGGCATGTCGCTCAAGGACCGCTTCCCGGCTGAGGTGGCTGGTGGTCCCGCCCGCAGCCACGAGGGGCCGCACGCCCAGTTCCTCCGCCCGCACCGGCATTTCCCGCCAGGGCACGCCGGGCAGATTGGCCTCCAGCGCCTCGAACAGCTCATCGCGTTCAGCCTGGAGGATGGGCACCCACCCAGCCGTGACTTCACGCTCAGTGGTGCCGACCTGCAACATTCCATCCCGCGGAATCACGAAGAGGATGCGCCCCTTGGGCCGCCGGATGGCCCAGGGCCGCTCGCAGCCAGGCACAGCGTCAAACCAGAGGTGGATGCCGGACGACAAGCGGAGGCGCGTGCGGGTCTCACCAAACCAGGTGGCCATGGCCTGATCGACCCAGGGCCCCAGGGCGAACACCCACTGGCGGGCATTGAGGGTGCGCGGCGTGCCATCCCGTCGATCTGTCAGGCGCACGGACGCCAGGGATCCATCGCGGACGTCGAATCCTTCAGCATCGTGGAAATCCAGCAGGATCGCGTCGCTGGAGGCGGCCAGGTCCTTCGTGAGTTCCCGGTCCCAGGTCATCAGGTCCGCATAGGCCGTGGCACCGCAGAAAGGGCTCTGGGTGCTGCGGGGATCGGCCTGGAAGACCTCACGCGGGACTGAGCCGCGCCGCAGCGCCTCAGGCCAGCCGGGTCGATTGGCACCCCAGTGATCGTAGAGTCCGATGCCGATCTGGTGGGCCAGGCCCTCCAGCAGGTAGCGATGCGGCATCCAGAAGGCCTCCCAGCGGCAGCGCCGGGGCGCGATCTGGGCCCAGGTGGCGCGCTCGGCCAAGCCCTCGCGCATCTGGGTGATGTCCCCGGTCAGCATGTAGCGAATGCCGCCGTGCAGCAGCTGGCTGGACCACTGGCTGGTGCCGCCCCCGACCTCGCCCCGGTCCACCAGGGCACACGACACGCCCCGCAGGGTCAGCTCCCGGGCCAAGGCCGCGCCATGGATGCCCGCGCCGAGGATGGCCACCTCCACCTCCAGGTTCGGTGGCAGGGTGCAGACGCCTTCCGGTGCTGCGGGCCAAGCGGTCTCAGGCACGGACGCCTCCTGCTTTCAGTGTGCCTGACCCGAGGGCCGCGGGTCACGACCTGTCGGCGGGAGGGGCACCTGCCCCTCTTGTGTGGGGGCCCGATCGCATGAACCATGGAGCCATTCAATCCGTTCGGAGCAGCCTTGAAACATTCCTGGAAGGCCATCGTCAACCTGACCGTGATCGTCGGCGCGCTGGGGTACTTCGTCGACATATTTGATCTGATCCTGTTTCCCATCGTCCGCACCAAGAGCCTGATGGACCTGGGCGTGGCCGCGGACAAGGTGCTTCCCACCTTCGTCTACCTGTTCAATTGCCAGATGGTCGGCATGCTCATCGGCGGGCTTTTCTGGGGCGTGCTGGGTGACAAGAAGGGCCGCATGTCCGTGCTCTTCGGAAGCATCACGCTCTACTCCCTGGCGAACATCGCCAACGGCTTCGTGACCACCATTCCCGCCTATGCGGCCATGCGCTTTCTCGCCGGCCTGGGTCTCGCGGGGGAACTCGGCGCCGCCATCACGCTCGTGAGCGAGGTGCTGCCGAAGGAGGTCCGCAGCTATGGCACTGCCGTGGTGGCCAGTGTCGGCATCACCGGGGCCCTGGTGGCCGATCTGGTCGGCAATATGCTGTCGTGGCGAGGCGCCTTCATCACTGGTGGCGTCCTGGGCCTCATGCTGCTGATCCTGCGCATCAAGGTCACCGACTCGGGGATGTTCAAGGAACTGGCCCACCAGAACGTGTCCAAGGGCAACTTCTTCATGCTGTTCACGAACTGGACTCGCTTCGTCCGCTACCTCCGCAGCATCCTCATCGGCGTCCCCATCTGGTATGTGGTGGCCATCCTGGTGGCCTCGTCTCCGGAACTGTCGAGGAGCCTCGGCGTGGTGGGCGTGGTGAATCCGGGCCACGCCATCGCCTCCTGCTATCTGGGCCTGGCCATCGGCGACTTGGGATCGGGTTTCATCAGCCAGTGGATCGCCAGCCGGAAGCGGACGGTGCTGATGTTCCAGATCTTCACCCTGGTGACCGTGCTGACGACCCTCTTCAGCCGCGGGGTGTCCGCACAGACCTACTACCTCCTGTGCGTGGCCCTGGGGTTCTCCGCCGGTTACTGGGCTGTGTTCGTCACCATCGCCAGCGAGCAGTTCGGCACCAACCTGCGGGCCACCGTCACCGTCACCGTGCCCAACTTCGTCCGGGGGGCCGTCGTGCCCATCACCACCAGCTTCCTGGCCCTGAAGGCCCACTGGGGCATCGTCCAGTCCGCACTGTTCATCGGTCTGTGCTGCCTCGCCTTGGCGGCCCTCAGCCTCTGGGGGATGGAGGAGACCCACGCGAAAGAGCTGAACTTCCTCGAAGTGGACTGACAGGTTTCGGTCCGACGAAGTCGTCAGTAGACTGCGTCAGCTCCGCCGTCGATGGGGATCACGGTTCCCGTGGTCCACCTGCTCACACCGCTCAGCAGGTGGGCGGCCAGGGCAGCCACCTCCTGTTCTGTGCCCATTCGCTTCATCGGATTCACGCCTGCCAGCCGGGCCAGATCCCCGACAGGATCGGAACTCGCCGACAGGCGCGCATCCACCATCGGCGTGTGGATGGGGCCGGGGGCGATGGCGTTGCAGCGGATCTGGCGGGGCGCCCACTCCAACGCGAGCACCTTGGCCAGCATGTGGACGCCCGCCTTGGCCACGCTGTAGGCCGCGCTGTCAGGGATCGCCCGCAGGCCGATGTTGGAGCCCACCAGCACCACGCTGGAACCATCCCGCAGGCACGATCCCAGGTGGTGGGCCATCAGCCAGGGGCCGCGCAGGTTCGCGGCCAGCACCGCCTCAAAATCAGTGCTCGACGTAGAGGCCACTGAGCCCGTGCGAAGTTCTCCTGCCGCCAGGAACATCCCATCCAGAGGACCGCAGGTCTGCGCGAAGGCCGCGACCGCGGCATCGTCGGTGTGATCCAGCTGGGTGCAGGCCGCCTGCGGCAAGGTTTCCTGCAAGGTGTGAAGGTGGCGCCCGACCAGAACCAGTTCTGCACCCCGGTCGGCGAACCAGCGCGCGGCCACCCGACCGATGCCGCTTCCCGCGCCCGTCACGAGGATCCGCCGGTCTGCGAGGAGCTTCATCTGTGCTGCATCGGTGGGGCTCACGGCACTCCCTTCACACGTAGGGTCGGCGTCAGCGCCCGCGCGACGGTTCGGGCACCACCACCCCGCCACTCACCGCCCAGGTGAGGGCCTGATCGGCGCTGAGGTCCACCGGGCGCACCTTGGAGGCTTCGATCATGACCACGTAGCCAGAGGTCGGATTCGGGGACGTGGGCACATACACGGCGAGCATGCTCTGGCCGCCCGGCACAGCCCAGGAGCAGTCCCGGCTGGCCACGAAACCCAGGGTGTAGGAGCCGGGATGCGGCCACTCCACGAGCACCACTTCCTTGAAGCTGCCGCCCTGCCCCGACTGGATGGCCCCCATCAGCTGGCGGGTGGCGCCATAGATGGTCTTCACCACGGGGATGTGCAGCATCAGCTCGTCCAGCCAAGCCAGCACCTGCCGCCCGACGAAGTTGCCCACGAGCGCCCCCACCGACAGCAGCAGCAGCAGTGTGGTCAGGGCCGAGAAGATGGCCAACCCCCACGTGGGTGGATCCGGCACATGGATCTGGTGGGCCACCCAGGTGAGCGGTTGCCGGAAGATGCCCACGAGCGTCGTGAAGATGCCCTTGAGGATCCAGAGCGTGACGACCAGTGGCAGCAGGGTGAACAAACCAGCGAGAAGATACTTGCGGATCATTCGGAATCCTCGTGGCCTGTCAGGTGGCTGTTGTTGGCCATGATGCGGGGACCCACCACTTTCCAGAAGCCGTGGAAGTAGGAGATCGCGCTCCAGATCGCCAGGATCACCGCGCCCCAGAGCAGCAGGACGCCCATGCCCCAGAAGAAGGTGTAGGGACGGTTGAGCTGGATGAAGAAGTGGAAGATCTCCTTGTGGGTCCACTCGTAGAGCCAGTAGTCGAGACGCGGGCCCAGGATGAGGCAGGAGATGGCTGCCACCTGGAAGCCCATCTTCCACTTGCCGATGGTGCCGGCGGGGATGGTCAGCCCCTCTTCACTGGCGATGCCGCGGAGGCCCGTGATGGCAAACTCGCGCGCCACGATGACGAAGGTCATCCAGGCCGGCGCCAGGTTGAGCTCCACCAATGAGATCAGCGCACCCGAGACCAGCAGCTTGTCCGCCAGCGGATCCAACAGCTTGCCCAGCGTCGTCACCTGCTTCCAGCGGCGGGCCAGGTAGCCATCCAGCCAGTCGGTGATGGAAGCCACCCAGAACACCACCACGCCGATCACCTCGTGGTTGGTCACCTTGGTCATCAGGACCACGACCAGAACCGGAACCATGAGGATCCGGGCGAGGGAGAGGAGGTTCGGAAGGTTCATGGCGTGGCGATCGGCTCCAGATCCAGCCTAACCTCTTTTACAGGACCGTTACGCCACCGCGGGCCAGGAGCTTCTGCCAGCCTTCATCGGGAACCTGGTCGAAGGCCGTGGTCGCCAGCCCGCTGTGCGCCAGGCTCGCCGCGGAGATGTGCACGGGGATGCCGCGACCCTTGAGCAAATCAAGAATCGCCACGGCGCCCGGATCCTCCAGCAGCTCCACCGCCTGATGAGCGAGGCAGAGCCAGGGGATGCCCGTCTCCAGCTGCGCCAGCGTTTCCAGCAGCAGACGCCGGCCCAGGGCCCGGTCCCCAGGCGCGAAGGCGCTGCGGAGCAGCAGGACCGGCCGGGCGGTGGACACCACCGGCGAGACCAGGGGGATGATGCGGGCGGCCTGGGCCACCTGGAGCTCCCACTGGCTGCCCTGCTGAACATGGCGCACCGTTCGTCCCTGCTTTTCGAGGAAGCCCGTGAGGTTCACGCGGAGCAGCTCATCCTCGCCGCGGATGCGCATGGCTTCGCCCGGGTGGTCGCCAAGCAGGCCCCGCAACTCGAGGAGCGCCTGGAAGACCGTGACATCGAGCAGTTCGAGGGTGAGGATATCCATGGGAGGTGACCTTCAGGTGCCAGTTGAACACCCGGATCCGCTGGCGTTCAAGGCCTGGCTGCAGGCCGAGGCCATGGCAGCCGGATTTGCCGCCGTGGGATTCGCCACCTGTGAGCCCTTTTCTAGTGAGGAGGAACGCCTCCAGGCCTGGTTCGACGAAGGCCGGGGCGCCCTGCTGCCCTACTTGGAGCCGGCCACCCTCCTGGATCCGCGCGAACTCTGGCCCCAGGCAGCGACGGCCCTGGTGGGCTTCTTTCCCTATGCCCGACCCGATGCCATCCCCGGCGCCGCCGAAGGCAGCTTGAAACTGAGCCGGTACCTGTGGGGACCGGACTACCACATGATCCTGAAGCCTCGCCTGACGCGCCTGCTGGAGGCCGCCCAGGCCCGCTGGCCCGGATTGGTAGGACGTGTGTGCGTGGACACGGCGCCTCTGCTGGAGCGCCAGCTGGCGGCCCGGTCGGGCTTGGGCTGGCAGGGCAAGCACACCCTGCTCATCGCCGGAAAGGATGGCTCCTGGGGGTTTCTCGGCGTGCTGCTCCTGTCCGTGGACCTGCCGCCGGACCCGCCCTTTGACACCGAACACTGCGGCACCTGCACCGCCTGTCTGGAGGCCTGTCCCTCCGGAGCCCTGGAGCCCTTCCGCCTGGATCCGGCCCGCTGCCTCACCACTTACACCATCGAGACTGAGGCCGAGCCACCGCCCGAGGTCACGGCTGCCCTGGCCCAGAGCCGCTGGGCCGCGGGTTGCGATGCCTGCCAGGAGGCCTGCCCGTGGAACCGGGCCCCCATCTGGGGCGATCCAGTCCTATGGGGAGGCTCCAGTCCCCTCCACACCCTCGCGGCGGAGGACCTGCCGCGCGGTGCCGCCCAATGGCGCAAGCGCATCCGGAGGACCGCCCTGAGGCGTGTGCGCGACCGCCATTGGCGCGCCACACTGGTCCGGATCCTGGGCTCTTGATTTTTTCATTGGAACTGTTGGGTTTTTCCCATATAAACAAACTTCCGGCCAAAGGTGGCCGCCCCGGTTTGAGGAGGCCCCTCGGATGCCCATGAAGCACTGGACGGTCCAGGATGCCGCGAGCCTGTACGGCATTCGCGAGTGGGGCAATGGCTACTTCGGCATCAACGCCAAGGGCCACCTCGAAATCACCCCCACCAAGGACGAGTCCCTCAGTTGCGACGTGTATGAAATCGTCCAGCACCTGAAGAAGAAGGGCATCCGCACGCCGGTGAATCTTCGCTTTCCGCAGGTGCTGGCGCACCGCGTCATCGAAGTGAACGAGGCATTCCGCCACGCCATCATCGAGTTTGGCTACGAGGGCGGCTACCAGGGCGTCTACCCGGTGAAGACCAACCAGACCAAGGAAGTGGTTGAGGAGATCGTCCGCGCCGGGAACAAGTACCACTACGGCCTGGAAGCAGGCTCCAAGCCCGAGCTGATGATCGCCCTCAGCATCGACCTGCACCCGGAAGCCCTGGTGCTCTGCAATGGCTACAAGGACGAGTCCTTCATCCGCATGGCCCTGCTGGCCCGCAAGGCCGGCCGCAAGGTCGTGATCACCGTCGAGAAGATGACCGAGCTGCCTCTCATCCTGAAGGTGGCCAAGGAACTCAAGGTCGAGCCCCTCATCGGGCTGCGCGCCAAGCTCAATGCCCAGGGCTCCGGCAAGTGGGAGACCAGCGCCGGTGATCATGCGAAATTCGGCCTCACCACCCGCGAGATCCTGGATGCCATCGAGGTGCTGGAGAAGCGCGACTTGCTGGACAGCGTCATTGAGTTGCACTTCCACATCGGCAGCCAGATCACGGACATCCGCAAGATCAAGTCGGCCATGAAGGAGGCCACCCGCATCTACGCCAAGCTCCGCAAGATGGGCGTGCCCATCCGCTACCTCAATGTCGGCGGCGGCCTGGGCGTGGACTACGACGGCTCGAAGACCACCTTCAGCAGCTCCATGAACTACACCATCTCCGAATACGCTGCCGACGTGGTCTACACCACCAAGGACATCTGCGCCCAGGAGCAGGTGCCCATGCCCGACCTGCTCAGCGAGTCCGGCCGAGCCATCGTGGCCTACCACCAGGTGGTGGTGGTCGACATCATCGGCCTCATCGACACCACGCACACCAAGTACACCGTGACCCTGACGGGCAACGAGCCCCAGATCCTGAAGGAACTGGCCTACACGCGGGATAACATCTCCATCAAGAACTTCTCGGAGATGTACCACGACGCCATCACCCAGAAGGATGAAATGCTCACGCTCTTCAACCTGGGTTACCTGGGCCTGGAAGATCGTTCCAAGGGCGAGACGCTGTTCTGGGAAGTCTGTCGAAAGCTGTCGCGCATCCTCAGCAACAAGAGCCTGAAGTACGTGCCCGAAGAGTTCCAGGACCTGAACAAGAGCCTGGCCGACAAGCTCATTGCCAACTTCAGCATCTTCCAGTCCATGCCCGACCACTGGGCCATCGAGCAACTCTTCCCGGTCATGCCCATCCACCGCCTGAAGGAGAAGCCAGGACTGTCGGCCACGCTCTGCGACATCACCTGCGACAGCGACGGCAAGATGGAGAAGTTCATCGACCTGAAGGACGTGCGCGATGAGATTCCTCTTCACGAGCCCCGGGGCGGCGAATCCTACTATGTGGCCTTCTTCCTCACGGGTGCGTACCAGGACATCCTGGGCATGCGGCACAACCTCTTTGGCGCGCCCAACGAGGCGCACATCATGGTCCACGAGGATGACACCTTCAAGGTTCAGCACATCGTGAAGGGCGACACCGTCGATCATGTGCTGCGCAGCGTCCACTATGATCCCGATGTGCTGATCCAGGGCCCCCAGACCAAGCGCAAGGCCAGCGTGAAAAACGACGCCGCCGAGGCCCTGCGGGCCCTCCTCACCCAAGAGCGGAACCTCCACACCTACCTGGAAATCTAAGGTTTCGTCGCACGGAGAACCAATCGCCCTTCCCGGTGGGTGCTTTGTCATGCCTGGGCCCCGGCGAACCGACAGAGAGGGTAGGCCCCAGAGGAACCTTCCACCTCTGTCCATCTCCCTGACGCACCCATGCCCTCCCGCCACCTGCTCAACGGGTTCCTCCGCCTTCCCCCCTGGCTCCAGGTGGGGTCGCTGGCCATGGTGCCCTTCACCGCCTGGATGTGCACGTACCCCGTGTCCCGCCCGGCCCGGGTGGTCGAGTTGGGGTACCTCCTTCTGCTGCAGGTCATGGCCTCTGTCCTGATCTGGAAAGCCTCCTTGCGGGCTGATGCACCGCCCGGCTTCCAGGCGGGCCTGCGCTGGATCGCTGCGGGCTGGGCGGTGAACTTCTTATCGACAGCGATCATGCCCCTCACCTCGGTCTCGCAGAATGGTGCGTTTCCCATCGGTCCGGCTGACGTGGGCTACCTGCTCACCTATGGGTTCTTCTTCATGGGCCTCTACCGCCTGCCCCGGGCTGAGCCGCCCTTGCCGGGACGGGCGCGCATCCTCCTGGATGGGGCCGTGTTCGTGGTGGGAGTCGGTGCACCCCTGTGGCTCTTCACCGTCCGTCCGGCCTTCATCCATGGCCTCAGCTGGGGCTCCTTCCTGGCCTCGGCCTACCCCGTGCTGGCTTTTCTCGGCGTCATGGGGCTCAACCTGGCCCTTCTGCGCTACAAGCCTTTCCCCAACCGAACGGCCTTCCACCTGCTCCTGCTTGGCCTCGGCACTTCCTGGCTCGCCGACCTCATCTTCAGCCTGCAGATCGAGAACGTGGCCGTCCATATCGGCCTGAAGTTCTGGGGGAACATCATCAATGCCCTGGCGCTCACCAGCTCCATGGTGGGCGGCTGGTGCATCCGCCACGACCCCGCACCGGAAGCTGCCGTGCGGCCCGTGACCCTGAGCCCCGTGCCCATGGTCACCATTGTGCTCGTGAGCCTCTGGCTGGTCCGCCTGGTCGGGGTGGGCCTCGATGGCCGCACCCTCCAGCGCGTGCTCTTCGGCGTGCTGCTGCTGATCCTGGTGCTGCTCCTGCGGGAGACCCTCGCCCTTCGCGACAGCATGCGCCAGGGCGCCGAGACCGCCACCCTGGCCATGCAGGCCCGGTTCGAGGCCCTGGTCCGACACTCGTCCGATCCGATCCTCGTGGTGGATGCCGATGGCCGCATCGTATTCTCCGACCCGGCCGCCGTGCGCGTCACGGGCCTCAGTGCCGAAACCCTGGATGGCCGGGCCCTGCTGGGCCTTCTGCACCCCGAAGACACCTTCCAGGGCGTCAGTTTCCTCCAGACGCTGATCCAACAACCCGACACACCCCAGATGCAGAGCTTCCGAATGGGTCCGTCGGAAGGCCCCTGGCGGTTGCTGGAGATCTCCGGATGCAACCTGCTTAATGATCCTGCGGTGCGCGGTCTGGTGCTGAATGCACGGGACATCACCGAGCGGAGTCGACTCGAGGACCAGCTGCGCGAAGCTCAGAAGATGGAGGCCGTGGGCCGGCTGGCGGGCGGTGTGGCCCACGACTTCAACAACCTGCTCAGCGCCATCATGGGCAACCTGGGTCTGGCCGAATCTGTGCTGGCCGAGGCCCATCCAGCACGACGGGAGCTGGCCCGCATCCAGGGTGCAGCTACCCGTGGCGCCGCGCTCACGGGTCGATTGCTCGCCTTCTGCCGGCGGGAAGCTCCTGAATCCAAGGTGGTGCACCCCGGCTCGCTCGTGCGCGGCGTGGCGCCCCTGCTCACGGGACTGGTGGGCGAGCGGATCCAGATCCGGCTCGACATCGATGACAACGCAGGCGCCATCACGGTGGATCCCAACGAGCTGGAACAGGCCCTTCTCAACATGGCTGCCAATGCCCGCGATGCCATGCCTGAGGGCGGCACCCTCACGCTGATCGTCCACAACGTACACGGCAGTTCAGAGCGGTTGCCCTACCTCACACCCGCCTCGGAAGACACCGTGGCCATCGAGGTACGCGACACGGGCCAAGGCATGGACGAGGCCACCCAGCAGCACCTGTTCGAGCCTTTCTTCACCACCAAGGGGCCAGGGCGGGGCACAGGCCTGGGGCTGGCCTCGGTGTACGGCATGGTGAAGGCATCGCACGGTGGCATCGAGCTCCACTCCACCCTGGGCCAGGGCACATCGATCCGGCTGCGCTTCCCCCGCACGGATGCACTGCCGACCGTTGTTGAGCCCTCCCGTCCCTTCATCCTCACGCCAGGCACAGAGACGGTGCTGCTGGTGGAGGATGAACCCACCGTCCGTGAGACCACGCAGCAGATCCTCCAGGCCAGCGGCTACACCGTCATCGTGGCCTCGGACGCCCGCGATGCACGCAACCAGCTGCAGATCCACGCAGGCAAAGTGCACCTGCTCCTCACGGATGTGATCATGCCGGGCGAGAGCGGTCCCACCCTGGCGCGGGAGTTGGTGCGCAGCCACCCCGAGCTGCGCGTGCTCTACATTTCCGGCTACACGGCCGACGAACTCGGCACCCATGGGTTGGCCCGCCCGGATGCGCCCCTGCTGCGGAAGCCCTTCACCATCGATCAGCTCACCCAGCGCCTGCGTGAGGTACTGGAGGGCCCACCGGGGCAGACCTAGGTCAGGGCCAGATGGCCTCCGGCTTCTGCTTCCAGAGCCAGATGATGTAGTCCACGTTCTTCGGGGCGGCGCCCAGCGCCTTCAGCCGGGCCATGCACTGGCCACGGTGGTGCTGGCCGTGGAGGCAGACCTGCAGCAGGGCATCGGAGACCGGTATCACGCAGGGCGGCTCTGGAAACCAGGGTACGTGGACCAAGCGCGACATGGACGGGGCGTCCAGCCCATGGCCCAGCGCCTTGAAGACTTGGTGCGCCGCTTCGCACCGGGACTGGAGCGCCTTGATGTCTGGCAGTGGGTGCTCCGCCCAGGTCACCTGGGCTCCCTTGAGCACCGAGAGGAAGGCCTCCTGGGTGGCGATCAGGTGATCCATCCGGGACCTCAAATCCTCGTCATCGAGGTGGCCGGACTTCAGCCAGGCGCGGAAGAACATGGCATCCGCCCAGGCCTGGTGGCTGAGGAGGTCTTTCACTGGGCCGAGCATGGGTCCTCCCAACTGCTGCGCGGATTCTACCGGAGGTCATGCGGGCGCGGTGCGCGGATTTCCATGAGAATGATCTCCACATCCCCAGGTTGAAACAGGAGGCAGGCATGGGCATCCAGCGCATTGGCATCATCGGTTGTGGACTCATGGGCTCGGGCATTGCGCAGTGCGCGGCCGAGGCGGGCCTGTCCGTGTGGGTGAAGGAGGCCGATGACACGCTGCTCGCCAAGGGCCTGGGCCGCATCCACGCCGCCTGGGACCGCGCCGTGGCCAAGGGCAAGGCCACCGAAGCCCAGACACAGGGCTGGCGCCAGAACCTGCAGGGCACCCTGGCCTTCGCGGACCTGGCCACCTGCGACCTGCTGGTGGAGGCCATCCCCGAGCGGCTCGACCTCAAGCTGCAGACCTTCACGGAACTGGACCGCGTGGCCAGCCCCACGGCCATCCTGTGCACCAACACATCCAGCCTCGCCGTGGCCCAGCTCAGCCCGGTGCTCGCCCCCCACCGGCTGCCGCGCCTGGCTGGCCTGCACTTTTTCAACCCCGTGCCCGCCATGCCCCTGGTGGAGGTCATCCGCACCCTCGCCACCTCGGAAGATACCCTTGGCGAACTCCGCACCTTTGTCGAGAAACTTGGCAAGACCGCGGTCATGGCCCCTGATGCCCCAGGCTTCATCGTGAACCGCCTGCTGGTGCCCTACCTTCTGGATGCCATGCGCTGCGCCGAACAGAAGCTCGCCACCGTGGAGGACATCGACACGGGCATGAAGCTGGGCTGCGGCCACCCCATGGGCCCCCTCCACCTCAGCGATTTCATCGGCCTCGACACCATGCAGTGCGTGGCCGAGGTGCTCTTCGACGCGTTTGGCGAGCCCCGCTTCAAGGCCCCTTCCCTGCTGCGCCAGCTGGTGGCGGCGGGCCGGCTGGGCCGCAAGACCGGCTCCGGCTTCTACCGGTGGGATGGGGAAAAACGGCAGGAAGCCCTGCCCCTGTGAGCCATCCCAGGTAGGCTGGCTGGATGCTCGACCTCCTGCTGATCCCGGCAGCTCTGATGCTGGCCCTGGCCCTCCGCGCCGTGCGCCAGGGCGATCACCGGCTGCACGGCCACCTCATGACCGCCGCCATCACCATTGTGGCGCTGCGGGTGATCCTGCATCCGAGGCCCCTGCATCCTGCCCACCTGCTGCTCTGGGTCGGCACCCTGGTCGTGGCGGGTGCCACGCTGCTGCTCGGTCGTGCAGCCCTCGGCTGGCGGGAGGGCCGTCACGCCCGTGCCGCCCTTGCCCGCATCCACCGCGCCTCCGGCGCCCTCACCCTCATCGGGCTGGTGCTCACCACCTTCATCTGGCTGCTGCGCCACCGGCAATGATCAGATTCCCAGCAATCGCCGGACCTCCTCCATCCTTCGTCGACTGATCGTGATCCTCCCAGTGGACAGCACCAGCTCATCCTCCTCGGTCACTTCCCTGACTGCATCCAGGCGTACTAGGGCATTGCGATGGACCCTTGCGAAGCCGTGTTCCGAGAGCCGTTCCACCCAGTGGGCCAAGCTCCCATCCACCGGCTGCCTCCCTTCAACAGTCCAGGCCATGCAATCCCCCAGGTCCGCGACCAAGGCTTCCACGTCTTCTGGACGGAGCAGTCGCGTTGCACCTTTCTTCCGCACGGGGAGCCGAAGCCATTCCTTTTGGAGTGGCTCATCTTTCGGCTGGATGCGGGAGATCGCCTGAGCCACACCCACCCGTGAGATGGGTTTCAGCAGGTAGTGCACCGCGCCGCCCGCAAAGGCCTCGATGGCGTGCTGGGGATAGGCAGTGACGAAGACCAGCGCCGGTCGCGGGGTCGGCAGCATGTGCATCAGCTCGGTGCCTTTGATGCCCGGCATCTCGACATCCAGGAAGACCGCATCCGGCTGGTGCTCGGCGATGGCAGCCAAGCCCAACCGGCCATTCTCCGCCGAGGCCACCACTTCGATTCCCGGGAGTTCCTCCAGGAGTGACATCAAATGATTCCGTGCCAGCGGCTCATCCTCGATGACGACGATGCGGATCACCCCTGCCTCCAGTGAAAGCCCACCCGGTGCCTGCCCTCCACCATGCCCATCTCCACGCCCTCGGCACCGTTCAACCGCTGACGCAGGGTCTCCAGTGCCGTGCCGGTGCCGCGATAGGAACTGAAACCCGACCCGGGGTCCTCGACCCACAAGTAGAGTGATCGATCTTGGCGTTCAGCGCCGACGCGCACCTCACCACCTGATTCCAATGGCGCCACCCCATGTTTGATGGCATTTTCCACCAACACCTGCAATGACAAGGGTGGCACTTCGGTTGATTCCAATTCCTCGGGGACTTCGATGGATACCCGCAATCGCCCACCCAGGCGCACCTGTTCAATGCCCAGGTAGGCCTCCACGAAGGCGAGTTCCTCTTTCAATGGAATGGTGGGTCGGTCCGCTACGGAAAGCACTTCCCGGAAGAGTTGGGCGAGCTTCTCAGTGGTGGCCTGAGCGCCCTGGGGATCCTGCTCGATCTGGGCATGGAGGGTGTTCAGGGTGTTGAAGATGAAATGGGGCGCAAGCTTCGCACGAAGGGCTCCATCACGAAGCTCGAACCCCAGTTGGACGGTTTCCCGATAGGCGTTGAATGATTCAATGCCAAGGATAATCCCCCAAGGCAACAGGAACAGGAGCGTAAGTTCAAACGGCCATCCATAGTGTCGGGTGATCCCCGAGACTCCGAATCCGATGATGACTCCCAGAATCCAACGATAGGCGGGTGCGGGTTTTGGCAGGAAAAACCCCTTCTCGCCTTCCCTTAAAGCGGGCACCAGAGTCGTCCGAGTTCTCCGGATTAGTTGCCAATAAGCCCAAAGCGCCAGGCCCAAGGCGACTGTCGTACTGCTGTTGAGACCAGTCGAGCCGGCCCAAGACCAGCGGGAGTGGACGGCATGGTGACCGAATGTCATGGCCGTGACCACCCAACCGAGATAAAGGCTCACGACCAACCGTCCTGGGCCGCTTCCAGTCCACTGGCTTTCGTCACCAACCTCCCACCGCATGAGCCGGGTGGCCTGCCCCCAAGTTCCTGGTCCTGCCATGGACACCTCCCTGACTCACCCTATCTGCGGGGCTGGAGTTTGGAGGGGACCTACTTCGTGAACGGTTTGTATGCCGTTTGAACGGTCCCATTTCAGGCATCAGTGGCCGCGCAGGTCCAGGTACGCTACCAGGCATCCTGAACAGTCTTCCCCGTCTGGGCGTGCTTCAGGGCCTTGAGCCCGATGTCGCGGCGCACCTGCATGCCGGGCCAGCTCACCTGCGGCAGGGAGGCCTCGATGGCAGCGCGGGCGGCGGCGAGGTCGGGGGCGGAGGTGGCGAGGTTCATCACGCGACCGCCGTTGGTCACCCACTGGCCATCCTGCTTGCGGGTACCGGCGTGGATGAGGGTGACGGCAGGAGCACCGATGGAGATGGGCACGCCCTTCTTGGCGCCCTCGGGATAGGCTTCGGCGGCCAGCACCACGGCGATCGCAGTGTGGGGCTTGAGCTTCAGCTCCCGCGCCGCGAGACGGCCTTCCGCCACTTCCAGCAGCAGGCTGGCCAGGTCCTCATCCAGCAGCTGCATGAGCACCTGCGTTTCGGGATCGCCAAAGCGCACGTTGTATTCCAGCAGCTCTGGTCCCGCAGCGGTCCACATGACCCCGAGGAACAGCACCCCCCGGGCCGTCAGGCCATCCTTCTGCAGGCCCCGTACCGTGGGCTCCACCAGATCGACACGCATGCGCTCCACATCTTCGGGACGCAGGAAGGGCAGCGGCCCGAAGGCGCCCATTCCGCCGGTGTTCGGCCCCTGGTCGCCTTCGAAGATGCGCTTGTGGTCTTGGCAGGCGGGCAGCAGCGCATAGGCGGCGCGATCGGCCACCACGTCCACCAGCACATGCAAGGACAGCTCCATGCCCACCAGCGGCGCCTCAAATACCACCGTCCGGCTCGCGTCCCCGAACTGGCCGGCCATGAAGGCGCGGAAGGTTTCAAGTGCCTCGGCTTCGCTGGTCGCCAGCACCACGCCCTTGCCCGCCGCGAGGCCATCGGCCTTCAGCACGATGGGGAAGCCGTGCGACCAACTCCGGATTAGGGCCTCGCCCTGGGCCAGGTCGGTCACGGTGTGGCTCGCGGCGGTGGGAATGCCATGGCGCTGCATGAAAGCCTTCGCGAAGGCCTTGCTGCCCTCCAGGCGGGCCGTGCCTGCGTCGTGGCCGAACACCGGAATGCCGAGGGCCCGGATGGCGTCCGCCACGCCCGCGACCAGCGGCACTTCGGGACCCGCCACCACCAGGCCGGGCCGGTTCACCGCGCACCAGGCGGCCACCTGCGCGGGATGCTCCAGGTCCAGGGTCACGCATTCACCCAGCTCGGCCAGGCCATCGCTCCCGGGTGCGGAGATCAGCTCCACAGACTGCGCCGAGGCCTTCAACTTCAAAGCCATCGCGTATTCCCGGCCGCCGGAGCCGAGGAGCAGGATTTTCATGGGACCTCCCGGACCCCCCAGTATCGCCGAGCCCGGCGGGGCTCGGGGTCTGAAAGCCGCCGACGGTTCACCCCCCGCTGGCACGCCTTGACCCTGCGGTCCATCGGTTCGCCCCGGAAGTCTGGTCCAGATCGTGGGCCCTCCCATCCTGGGACTCACCACCCCCGCCCCGTGGCGCTGCGCTCAGGGCCCTTCCCACCCCCGCCGGCCCCAGCTGGCATTCCTTTCCGGAGGCACCATGAACAGCCTTTCCACCTCCCTCAGCGCGGCGGCCATCGCCCTCGCCGGCCTCACGCTTTCCGCCGAGGACTTCCAGCCCCTGATGAAGGCCACCCAGGCCACCTGGCCCGAGAAGCAGCACATCGGCGTCATCTGCAACTACCGGGCAAGCGAGGCCCAGGTGTGGGCCCTGGCCAAGGCCGCTGGCGAAGGCGCCTGCATCACCGTGGTCGATGCCCGCGTGGCGGATCAGTCCAGCGCCGCGGCCATCCTGCTGGCGAACCAGAAGGCCGACTTTGTGGTGCTCCTGCCCGAGGACCGCCTCTTCCGCGATGGTTCCTTCGGGGCCACCGTGGCGGTGAATCGCCTGGCGAGCCGCGGCGTCCCGGCCATCGGCACCACGCCCAAGGCCCTAAAGCAGGGCGCAGTCTTCAGCGTGGGTGAGGGCACCGAGGGTCAGATCCTGGTCACAGACCGCCTCATCGGCACGGTGGATGTGATCCTGCCGAACCCCGCCCATGTGGGCGAAAAGGCCGCCCTGGTGCTGCACCGCGACGGCATGGCCACCGTGTCGGTGCGCAAGGTCGAGTGAGCGGCAGCGATTCCTGGGAAAGCCCGGCGCAGCCGGGCTTTCCTTCGTCAGAGCCACTCGCCGAATTGCTCGCGGAAGGTGCGGCTGAGGGTCAGCTTGGTGCCATCCCGCATGATCACGAGGTGGTCGCCGCCGGACCAGGGCTGGAATTCCTTGATGCAGTCCAGGTTCACGATGGCGGACCGGTGGATGCGCCGGAACTGGGCTGGGTCGAGGCGGGCCAGCACGCCCGTCATGGTCTGGCGCAGCAGGTGGGACGTACCCTCCACGTGCAGCCGCACATAGTTGTCCTCCGCCTCGATCCACTGGATGGCGGCGGTCCGCACCAGGATGTGCCGGTCGCCCTGGCGGACCAGCAGGCGATCCACCCAGGGGCGCTCCTGCCGCAGCCCATCGATGAGGGCCTCCAGGTTGGGCGCCTTCTCCTCCTGCTGCGGCACGCACCAGCGTCGGGCCCGCGTCAGGGCCTGGTGGAAGCGCTCCACGGAGTAGGGCTTCAACAGGTAGTCCAGGGCATGCACTTCGAAGGCCCGCAGGGCGTGCTGATCGTAGGCCGTGACGAAGAGGGTGGGCGGCATGCGGTCGGCGCCGACCGCCTCCACCACCCCGAAGCCATCCAGCTCGGGCATCTGGATATCCAGGAACACCAGGTCCGGCGACAGCTCCTCGATGCCCTTCACGGCCTCCAGGCCGTTGGCGCATTCTTGGATGACCTCGACGTCTGTGGCCCGGCGCAGCAGGTGCCGGATGCGCTGGCGCGCCAGCGGCTCGTCATCCACCACCAGCGCCCGCAGGTTCACGCCTCACCCGCCGGGGAGGCTTCCTGTGGGATCCGGAGGACCACGAGCGTGCCCCGCCCCGGAGCGCCCAGCAGCTCCAGCTGGGTGCGGCCCTTGTAGAGCAGGCCGAGCCGCGAGCGCACGTTGGCGAGGCCCACGCCTTCGCGACCGGGCACGAAGCCCTCGCCATCGTCCTGGATCTCCAGCACCAGGTCCCCGGCTTCCCGACGGGCCCGCAGGGACAGCGTTCCACCCTCAGGGCGATCCGCGAACCCGTGCTTCAGGGCGTTCTCCACCAGCGGTTGCAGGATGAACCCCGGCAGCCTCAGCTCCATGAGCTCGGTGGGAATCTGGATCTCCACCTGGAGGCGGTCCTGGAAGCGGATCTGCTCGATGGCCAGGTAGTCGCGAATGAAGGCCAGCTCCCGGCGCAGGGACACCAGCTGGTCGGGGGGGGCGTCCAGCGTGGTACGGAGGAAGTCGCCCAGGCGGCTGATCATTTCGTCGGCCCCATCGGGATTGGAGTGCACCAGGGCCGAGATGGAGTTGAGCGTGTTGAACAGGAAGTGGGGTTGGAGCTGCATGCGCAGCGCCAGGTTCTGGGCCTCGGCGAAGCGGGCCTCCAGTCGTGCGGCCTCCACCTCCCGGGTCTTGTACTTCCGGTAGATGCGCAGGCCGTGGAAAGCCGCCACCACCGCCCACATGAAGAGAAGGTTGGTGTGGAAGTAGGCGCGGTAGAAGCGGGGCAGCCCCTTCCGCACCATGGCCCAGGTCATGGGCTCCTTCCACTCGCTGGACTGCACCAGGAGGGAGATGCAGTAGGCCACGAAGAGCCCCAGCGCCGCCACGGCCACACTGGCCAGCAGGTGCAGGCTCCAGACGGGCCAGTGACGCCAGGCGAAGGACTCGATGGGCCGGCGGTTGGCCAGCCCCAGCAGGCAGAGGCCCAGCACGCCCCAGACGCCGTTCTGGGCGAGGTTCATCACCAGCAGCCGCAGCACCGAGGACGATGGGTATAGGGCCAGGTCCCAAGTGGTCATATAGAGCCCCATCAGGGCCCAGATGCCCCAATACCAGCCCCACCTTGGCCGCACGTGTTCCATGCCCCAAGCCTAGAACGTCGAGGCGATCCCCACCAGCGGCGCTGGGACGAACCGAGGGAATCCTGGGGTGGTCCACAGAAACGACAATAAGGTCAAGAATGTACTACCTGGCGCCCCCGGTTGGGGGTAGCATGGGCCCGCCGGGAGGAACCCATGGCCATCATCACCCTCAACGGGAACCCCATCCACACCTGCGGCGAGCTGCCCCTGCCGGGACATGCGACGCCCCCATTCACCCTCACCCGCACCGACCTCACGGAGGTCACCAGCGTGGACCTGGAGGGGAAGCGGGTGCTGATCAGCATCTTCCCCAGCCTCGACACGGCCACCTGCGCCCAGAGTGTGCTGACCTTCAATCGGCTTGCCGCCGACCTTGCGGACACCGTGCTCCTCTGCGTTTCGATGGACCTGCCCTTCGCGCAGGCCCTCTTCTGCGGCACCAAGGGACTGGAGCGCGCCGAGGCTGTCTCCGCCTTCCGGCACGCCGAATTCGGTAAGGCCTTCGGCGTCACGCTCACGGATGGCCCCATGCACGGCCTCTTCGCCCGTGCGGTAGTGGTCCTCGATGAGAACGGCACCGTGGTGCACACCGAAATGGTGAAGGAACTCACCCGCGAACCGGACTACGACCTGGCCATCCACGCCATCCGGAACCACCACCACCCCTGCCCCGAGGATGCCCTCGAGACCACGGAGTAAACAAAAGCGGCCGGGCTCTGAACCCGGCCGCCACCTCACTCTGACGAATGCTACGCGTGCTTGGCCATGAGGCGGGCGCGCGTGTAGGGAATGAGCCCGCCCGCATCCATGATGCCCTTGCGGGCAGCGGGCAGCTTCACCTGCGCGAAGGACTGGCCGGTGGTCTTGTTGATCACCTGGTCGGCCGTGATCTCCAGCTCATCGCCCTCGCTGGCTTCCACCGTGGGGCAGATGACCACCTGCAGCCCGAGGTTGATGCTGTTCTGCAGGAAGATGCGCGAGATGCTCTTGGCCACCACGGCCACCTCGTGGCCCTTCAGCGTGGAGCAGGCCTGCTCGCGGCTGGAGCCGCAGCCGAAGTTCTCACCGCCCACAATGATCGAGCCCGCCGGAAAGGCCTTGGCCTTGAGCTGGGCGTTGAACTCCGTGCGGTCGAAAAAGGCGAACTGCGGCGTCTCCGTGGGCAGCACGGTGGCCATGAAGCGGCCCGGGTAGATGTCGTCGGTGCTGATGTCGTTCTCGAGCTTGATGATGACCTTGGACATGGTTCAGCCCTTTCTCGGATCGGTGATGACGCCAGTAATCGCGGAGGCGGCGGCCACCACGGGACTGCAGAGGTAGACCTCGCCCGTGGGGTTGCCCATGCGCCCCTTGAAGTTGCGGTTCGTGGTGCTGAGGGCCACCTCGTTATCGCCCAGGGCACCCTCGTGCACACCCAGGCAGGGGCCGCAGCCGGAGTTCATGACCACCGCGCCGGCCTTCATGAAGTCGTGGATGTAGCCCATGTCCAGGGCCTTCGCGAAGATCTTGCTCGAGGCCGGAAACACCAGCATGCGGGTGCCCTCGGCCACCTTCTTGCCGCGCAGAATGGCTGCCGCATCGGCCAGGTCGTCCAGGCGCCCATTGGTGCAGCTGCCGATGACGATCTGCTGGACCTTGGTACCAACCACATGATCGATGGACTTCACGTTGTCCACCATGTGAGGGCAGGCGATCTGCGGCGCCAGGGCGGAGACGTCGATCTCCACGGTCTGCACATAGGTGGCATCGGCATCCGGCGTGACGCAGGGGATGGCTTCGGTGACCCCCGCCTCCTCGCGGAGGTAGCGCACGGTCTCCTCATCCCCGGGCACGATGCCGGAGGTGGCACCGGCCTCCACGCTCATGTTGCAGATGGCGATGCGGCCGCTGGTGCTCATCCTGCGGATGGTCTCGCCATGGAATTCCAGCACCTTGAAGTTGGCGCCCTGGGCCGTGAGCTTGCCGATGAGGTGCAGGATCAGATCCTTGGGGCCCACCATGGGCGGGAACTCACCCTTGACCACCACCTTGATGGTGGCGGGCACTTCGATGTTCACGGCGATGCCCAGGCTCCAGGCGGAGGCCATCTCCGTGGCCCCCACGCCGAAGCTGAAGGCACCCAGCGCGCCGTGGCTGGTGGTGTGGGAGTCCGTGCCCAGCACCACGAAGCCGGGGCGCACATAGCCGTACTCGGGAAGGATCTGGTGACAGATGCCGCCTACATCGCCGCGCACGTCGTGGAACTTGGTGATGCCGTTGGCCGCCACGAAGCCGCGGATCTTCTTGTGGTTCGTCGCGGTCTTCGGGGATTCGGCAGGCACACGGTGGTCAAAGATGATGGCGATGCGGGAGGGGTCCCACACCTTGGGCTCGAGGCCGGTCCCCTGGAAGACCTCCTGGAACTGGTTGATCACCAGCGCCGCGTTCTCGTGGGACATGGCGAGGTCCACCTGCGGCTCCACCACATCGCCCACCTTCACAGAGGGCAGGCCCGCCGCGCGGGCCAGAATCTTTTCAACCACGGTCATTCCCATACAACCTCCTCAGATCACGCCTTTGGTTTTCAGTTCCGATAGTTCAGCTTCAGAGAGTCCCAGCGCCCCGTAGATGGCCCGGTTGTGCTCGCCCAGCGTGGGCGGCGGCGTGTCCACGGAACCCGGCGTCTTGTCGAAGCGCGCTGTGAGGCCGAAGACCTCCACCTCGCCGATGCCCGCCACGGGCACCTTCTGGAGCACCTTCCGGTGCTGCACCTGGGGTTGCCGCAGGGCCGCCTCCAGGGTGAGGATATCGCCGCTGGGCACATCCTTGGCGTTCAGGGCCTCCACCCAGTGGGCGGTGGGCCGGTGGGCCAGCTTGGCCTCCAGAAGCGGGGTGAGCGCCTTCCGGTTTTGCTTGCGCGTGTCTCGCTCCTGGAACCGCGGATCCGTCTTCAGCTCCGGAACCTCCAGCACCTCGCAGACCGCCTCCCACTGCTCCTGCTTGTTGGCCGCGATGTTGATGTGGCCATCCTGGGTGCGGAAGGTGCCGCTGGGTGCCGCGGTGAAGTTGTCATTGCCCATGAGCACCGGCTGCTCCCCGCCGATGAGCAGGTTGGCCGCCACCCAGCCCATGAGGGGCATGATGCTGTCCAGCAGGGCCACGTCGATAAACTGCCCTTCGCCCGTGCGTTCCCGGTGGAAGAGTGCCGCCATCACAGCGAAGGCCGCGTTGAGGCCACCCACGGTGTCGCACACCGGGAAGCCCGTGCGCAGGGGGTTCAGCCGCTCGTCGCCGTTGACCGCCATCTCACCCGACAGGCCCTGGATGATCTGGTCGTAGGCGGGCTTGAGGGCATCCGGGCCCGTCTGGCCGAAGCCCGAAATCGCGCAGTAGATGAGCTTGGGGTTGAGCTCCGCCAGGGCCTTGTAGCCGAGCCCCAGCCGATCCATGACACCGGGGCGGAAGTTCTCCACCAGCACATCGGCGTCCTTCACCAGCCTGCGGAAGAGCTCCTTGCCCTCGGGAGACTTGGTGTTCAGCGTGATCGACAGCTTGTTGCAGTTCTGAGCCAGGAAGCTGGTGCCCATGAGCTGCTTGTTCAGCGCCGGCACGATGCCCAGCTTGCGGGCCAGGTCGCCGTCCTTGGGGTTTTCCACCTTGATGACCTCGGCGCCGAGGAGCGCCATGTGCAAGGTGGTGAAAGGGCCGGACAGCACATTGGTGAGATCCAGAACCTTGATGCCTGCGAGGATCTTCTGGCTCATGCGGTGACCTTCGCTTGCAGTGGGCCAGTCTTGTAGACACAGCCGGGGAGTTCACGACCGAAGTGCCGGGCCACATCCCGGGTGACGCCTACAATGGCCGCCAAGTCGATGTCCAGGCGCTGCCCCATGCGTTGGAGGCCATGCACCAGATCCTCGGTAGCCACGTTGCCCGCGGCGACCTTGGTGAAGGGGCAGCCGCCGAGTCCGCCGAAGCTGGTCTCAATGGCCGTGGCGCCGGCCTCCATGGCTGCATAGACGCTGGCCATGCCCAACCCATAGGTGTCGTGGATGTGCGCGGTGATTTCGGCGGTGGGATCGAGTTCCAGCACCTTCCGCACGTAGCGCCGAACCTGGTCTGGATGGGCGTGGCCGGCGGTGTCCGCCAGGCTGATGGAGGTCAGACCCGCCTCCAGGTAGGCGGCGACGATGGCCAGCACGCGGGCCTCGTCGATGACACCCTCGAAGCCGCAACCGAAGGCGCTCTGCACGCTGACCTGCACCTTGCGCCCGGCCTGCTTGGCTTCCAGGGCCGTGGCGACGATGCGTCGAGTGGCGTCCTCCGTACTCATGCCCGTGTTCTTGCGGCTGTGGGTATCCGAAGCCGACACGCCCATGCAGATGAGCGGGACGCCCACCTCCAGGGCCCGCTCCAGGCCCTTCTCGTTGAGCACCAGGCCCGAGAGCAGGGCCCGGTGCGGTTCCCGGGTCAGGGTGCGGAAGAGCTCATCGGTATCGGCCATCTGGGGCATCTTGTCGCCCCGCACGAAGGAGCCGACCTGGACGATGTCCACGCCGGAGGCCGCCATGCGTCGGATCCAGTCGAGCTTGACCGCCGTCGGCACCACGGTGCCCTCGGCCTGCAGGCCGTCGCGGGGGCCGACTTCGTGGATGAGGTTGGAGGTCATCGCGCGCCTCAGAGCTTGCGGGCGATGGCTTCGCCCATCTCGAGGGTGGTCGCGCTGCCGCCCATGTCGTAGGTGCGGACCTTGCCCTCGGCGATGACCTCGGCCACGGCCTTTTCCAACCGGGTGCCCTTCTCGGTCTCGCCCAGCCAATCCAGCATCATCTTGGCGGCGAGGATGGTGGCGATGGGGTTGACCTTGTACTGGCCCGCATACTTCGGCGCGCTGCCATGGCTGGGCTCGAACACGGCCAGCTTCTCGCCGATGTTGCCGGAGCAGCCGAAGCCCAGGCCGCCCACCATCTGGGCCGCCAGGTCGCTGATGATGTCGCCGAAGAGGTTCGTGGCCACCATCACGCCATAGTTTTTCGGGTTCTTCAACATCCACATGGTGATGGCGTCGACGTTGGCGTCGTCCATCTCGATGCCGGGGTAGTCCTTGGCGATGCGCTTGCCCGTCTCCAGGAACATGCCCTCGGTGGCGCGCACCACGTTCGCCTTGTGGATGACCGTGACCTTGGGATAGCCGAACTTCTTCGCGTATTCAAAGGCAGCGCGGATGATGCGGTCGCAGCCCTTCTGGGTGTTCACCTTGCAGGTGATGGCGAACTGGTCGCCGGGGATGTCGGCGAAGTGGCCGAAGGGCTTGCTGAGCTTTTTCAGGGTCTCCTTCAGCTCATCGGGCACGGGGCTGAACTCGACACCGGCATAGAGGTCCTCGGTGTTCTCGCGGAACACCACCATGTCGATGCCTTCCTTGTAGTTCAGGGGGTTGCCCGCGTAGGCCTTGCAGGGCCGAAGGCAGGTGTAGAGGTCGAACATCTGGCGCATGCGGACGATGGGGCTGCGGTAGATCAGGCCCTTGCCCTTGAGCTCGGGCACCAGCTCGGCCTCGGCATCCTTCACGGGCTTTGAGGTGATGGCGCCGAACATGGCCGCATCGCTGGCCTTCAGAAGGTCGATGGTGCGCTGGGGGAAGGACTCACCCTCCTTGCACCAGAATTCCCAGCCGATGTCGCCGTGGGTGTACTTCGCATCGAACTTCAGGGCGTCGAGGCAGATCTTGGCCGCCTCCATGACTTCGACGCCGACGCCGTCACCGGGCAACCACGCGATGTTGAACTGGCTCATGAGAGGCTCCTACAGAAAGGGACAGGGCTGCGGTGCGCCCAAGCACCGGACCCGCCAATCATGACCTCCCCGTTAAGTTTGAGCCCGGGCAGCCATCACAAAACCCCCCGAAATCCCATGAACCTGGAAAATGGGGCGACAAACTGTCAAACCCCATGGGGGGCTGGAATGGGCCGATGCAGTCTGCCGTTGACTATTTGCAGGCCAGCCAACTCGCTCCAGTGCGCACTTCCGCCGCCAGCTTCACGCCCAGGGCGCCAAGGTCATCCGCCCCTTCCATGGCGTCCTTCAGGAGCTCGGAGGCGCGCTCGACCTCCTCAGGCGGGGCCTCCATGAGGAGCTCATCGTGGACCTGCAGCAGCAGCCGGGCGCGCAAGCCCTCGGCCTTCAGGCTGTGGTGCAGGCGCACCATGGCCCGGCGCATCAGGTCGGCGGCGGTACCCTGCACGATGGTGTTCACGGCCTCGCGCAGCCCCTGGGCCTGGAACTGTTTGTTGGGGCTCTCCAGCTCGGGGATGCGGCGGATGCGGCCCCAGTGGGTGCGCACGAGCCCTTCGGCGAGCGCCCTCTCCTTGGCGCCCTCGATCCAGGCCGCGACTTTCGGCATGCGCTCGAAGTAGCGTTCGATGAACGCCTTGGCCTCCTTCTGGCTGACACCAATGTTGGCGGCGAGCGCGAAGGCGCCTTGGCCATAGAGCAGTCCGAAGTTGACGGCCTTGGAAGCACTGCGCTGATCCGAGGTGACCTGCTCCATGGGCAGGTTGAACACTTCGGAGGCCGTTCGGCGGTGGATATCCTCTCCCGCTGCAAAGGCGCCCAGCAGCACCGGATCTTCCGCCAAGGCGGCCACCACCCGCAGCTCGATCTGGCTGTAGTCCGCATCCAGCAGCACCCACCCGGGCTCCGGTACGAATGCGCCGCGGATGGCACGGCCCTCCTCGGTGCGGATGGGGATGTTCTGCAGGTTGGGATCGCTGGAGGCGAGGCGCCCCGAGGCTACCGCCGCCTGGTGCAGACGGGTGTGCACCCGACCCGTCACGGGATTGAGCATCAGCGGCAGGGCCTCAACGTAGGTGCCTAACAGCTTCACCATCTGCCGGTGCCGGAGCAGTTCGGAGGCGATCTCGGCCCCCTGCTTCTCCGCCAGTTCCTGGAGCACCTCTTCATCGGTGCTCGGTGCCTTGGTCTTGCCTGTGAACTTCACGGGCTTGTAGCCCATCTTCCCGAACAGAATCGCCCCGAGCTGGGTGGGGCTGTTCAGGTTGAAGGGTTCGCCGGCGAGCTCGATGACCCGAGCCGAAGCCCGCTCCCGCTCCGTGTGCATGCGGGTGGCCAGCTGCGAGAGCACCTCGAGATCCAACCGCACGCCGTGCCCTTCCAGCGCGGCGAGCACTTCCACCAGGGGCAGGTCCACCTCCGCATAGAGGCGCTTCAGCTGGTCATCCGTGAGCTTTTCCCGCAGCTTGTCGCAGAGCTGCAGGGCCAGGTCCGCATCCTCGGCGGCGTACTGCACCGCCTGCTCGAAGGCGGCCTCGTCGAAGCGCTTCTGGGCCTTGCCCTTTCCCACCACATCCTCGAAGGCGATGGGCTTCACATCCAGCAGGCGCACGGAGAGGTCATCCAGGTTGTGGCGCACGCCGCTCTCCAGCAGGAAGCTGAGCACCATGCTGTCGTCCGCCAGCCCCGCCACGGGCAGGCCGTGGCGCGTGAGCACCTGGAAGTCGTACTTCAGGTTCTGCCCGCACTTCCCGATGGCCGCATCCGCCAGCAGTGGCGCGAGCAGCCGCTGGACCTCGGCGAAAGGCAGGTTGCGAGAATCCAGGTGGGGCCCCAGCTCCGCGAAGAAAGCCACGGCGTCGCCGCGCAGGTCCAGCATGCCGTCCGGCAGCCCACTGTCCGGCAGCAGCCCGGGCAGAGAGCCTTCCGTGTCCGCGGTGGCGGGTTTGAGATGCGCCAGGGGCACGTAGAGCCCCTCGTTGGGCGCCCAGGCCAGGCTCAGGCCCACGATGTGGCCCCGCGTGGGATCGATGCTGGTGGTCTCGGTATCCAGTCCGAACCGGCCTGCCGCACGGCAGGCGGCCACAGCCACCTCCAGCTCCGCCAGGGTGGTTGCAGCATGGTACTTCCTGGCGCTTCCCGACTGATGTGCGCTCTGGGTGAATTCCTTCGTGAGCGTCTGGAACCCCAGCTCCTTGAAGGTCTCCCGCGCCTTGGCCTCGTCCACGCCGGCATAGGCGAGATCTCTCGGATGCAGGGCGAGGTTCAGGTCCGTCACCACGGTGACGAGGCGCCGAGTGAGGTCGAGCCACTCGGCCGCGGTGTCCAGCCCTTCGCGTTGTTTCGGTTTCAGCTCGGCCTTGGCGGCGATCACACCCTCCAGGCTGCCGAACTTCTCGAGCAGCAACGCTGCGCCCTTCTCGCCGATGCCCGGAACGCCCTTCACGTTGTCGGAGGCATCGCCCACAAGGCTCAGGTAGTCCACCACCTGCTCGGGCCACACGCCCATGCGCGCTTTCACGCCCTCGCGGTCGTGCCAGACTTCGCCATCCTTCGTGTTGAGCACCTGGATGTGCAGATCGTCGTCCACCAGCTGCAGCAGGTCCTTGTCGGGGCTCACGATCACGGCGGGCAGGCCCATGGCCGCGGATTCCCGCGCCAGGGTGCCCATGACATCGTCCGCCTCGTAGCCGTGCAGTTCCACAATGGGAATGTTCATCGCCTCCACCAGCTGGCGGATCATGGGGATCTGCGGCCGCAGGTCCTCGGGCATGGCATCGCGGTTGGCCTTGTACTCGGGATAGATCTCGTGCCGGAAGGTGGGTTCTGGCGTGTCGAACACGCAGGCGATGTGCGTGGGTTTGTGCTTCTCCAGCAGCTGCAGCACCAGCCGGGTGAAGGTGTAGGCCGCGCCGTTCTTCAGCCGCGGATTGGCGAAGTAGGCCCGAAAGATGAAGGCGAACGTGTCGATGAGATAGAGGCGGTCCTCAGCCACGGGCCACCCCATCCGGGGAAACCACCGCAGGTCGGCAGCGAACATCTGAAGCAGGGTAGCAGTGTGAAGGCATCCACCCAGTTTGGCAGGAACTCACCCGTTCCTCGACGGGACCAGACTCCCACCAGGAACTCACCTATGCGGGCTTGGGTGACGATGTGACCATGTGTCCCAATCAAGCCAGGAGACCATCATCTTGCAAGCCCGGAAGTATGTGATCCCAGCCCTGATCTGCAGCACGTGCTGCCTACCCGCCCAGGATCAGAAAGCCCGGGCCCAGGCCCTGGTGAAAGCTGCGGTCGCCTTCGCCAAGGCGAATGGCAAAGAGGCCCTGCTGCGGGAGACCAATCAGGGTCAGGGGCGCTTTCACACCAAGCACGGCGACGAGACCTACATCTTCATCTACGACATGAGCGGCGTCTGCCAGGCCATCGGCTTCCAGAGCCAGATGGTCGGGGTGAACCGCTGGAATCTGAAGGATCCGGACGGGAAATACTTCCTGCAGGAGATGATCCAGGTCGCCAAGGCCAAGGGCAGCGGCTGGGTGGACTACAAGTACCCCCATCCCATCACCGGGAAGATCGAAGCCAAGACCTCATACGTGGAATACCTGGATGGCTGGGTGCTGGGCTGCGGCGTCTACAGGTAACTCAGCCGAGACCGTAAAACCGACGCATCAAAGCCTCCCACCAGGCGGCGGGCAGCAGGGCCTTGAGCTTGCCGACCCAGAATGCATCGCGCCCGATGACCACGCGCCGTGGCGGATGGTCTGCATCCAAGGCCCGGAGCATCTGCGCTGCACAGGCATCCACGCTCAGGGCGAATCGCTCGGCCTGATCTTTCCGTTTGGCCAGGTAACCCGCCAGGATCGCCTCATAGCGGGTGCCCCTCGCCCGTTCCGGCAGGTCCCCCCAGGCCTTCGTGAGGGTGTCACGGAAGGCCGTCTGGATGGCGCCGGGCTCCACCAGCACCACCGCCACCTCTCGACCCACCTCCATCCGGAGGGTTTCCGTCAGCGCCACAACCGCATGCTTGGAGGCGTTGTAGGGTCCCGCCAGGGGGATGGATAGGCGCCCCAGCATGGAGGCCACCTGCAGGATCCGCGCGCCCGGATTGCGCCGCAGCAGAGGCAGGAAGGCATTGGTCACGGCCTGCAGGCCGATCACGTTGGTCTCGAACTGAGCCCTCAGTTCGTCCGAGCGGAGCAACTCCAGGGGGCCGACCTGACCGTACCCCGCATTGTTCACCAGAGCACTCAGGGGCAGATCCGCGCAGGCCGCCGCAGCCTGGGCGATGCTGTCGGCGTCGGTGACGTCGAGGGCCAGGATCCGGAGGTCGTCGCCCTTTGGAAGGTCACCGAGGCTCTCGACGTTCCTCGCCGTGGCCACCACGCCCCAGCCCGAAGCGCGGCAGAGCGGCACCAGCGCCCGTCCAATGCCGGTGGAACAACCCGTGATCAGGACCCAGCGTCTCTGCATGGGTCCATCATTCCACGATCTCGGTGACTCGCGGCTCACACCAGGGCGAGCAGGCCCACCAAGTAGAAGCTTAAATCAACGCTAAG
>Ga0265327_10000800_pt1 | contig 48175 bp, 51 predicted proteins | sample 41621metaG_FD_202089 | JGI IMG/M metagenome (GOLD analysis project Ga0265327, IMG submission 202089) | Rhizosphere microbial communities from Carex aquatilis grown in University of Washington, Seatle, WA, United States - 4-16-21 metaG | ecosystem: Host-associated > Plants > Roots > Rhizosphere... | reverse complement strand
CATGTAAAGCGGCATGATTTCCTCTGCTGCCACCAACTTGACGGCCGCAACGACCGCTTTCAGCATAGCCCCCATAGTTTTGGAACGGGGAGTGCCGCGCTTTTCAATTTGCTGAATCACGCCTCATCCTTCCACTTGATGGAACAGCCCATGCCGGCAATTTGTTCGAGCGGCCCTTGCCCGGTCTGCGCCACTTTCATCATGGCGTTGAACAGGTCGCGCGGGGCATGGGCAACGGATTCCTTGCGAGATGCGTCCAGGCGCCCGCGATATTGCAGTTCGAGATTGGCGTTGAAACCAAAAAAATCCGGGGTGCATACCGCACCGTAATTCCTGGCCACCTGTTGCGATTCATCCCAAACATAGGGAAACGGAAATTTAAATTCGCGCGACGCCAACCGCATGTTTTCGAACGAATCCTCCGGATATTCTGCGGGATCGTTCGACATGACCGCGATACTGTTTACGCCGTACTGAAGTAATTCCCCGGCATCACGGACAATACGGTCGCGGATGGATTTTACATAAGGGCAATGGTTGCAGATAAACATGACCAGCAAGCCATTTTTGCCGCGCACGCCTTCCAGCGTGTATTGTTTGCCGTCCACACCCGGCAAACTGAATTCGCGTGCTTCCCAACCAAAATCGCAAATTGGCGGTTGTAGGCTGACCATAATTCTCCTAAGCCACATTTATTACCCGGATCGTTATATTATCATGCCCGGCTCCCACTCTACCTAACCTAAAACCAGACTATGTCCGCTGCGCGCTTTTATTGTCCTCCGCCCTTGCCTTCGGGACAGACACTTGAATTACCGCCCGAGGCTGCCCACCACGCCAGCCGCGTTTTGCGACTGCGCGTAAATGACCCGGTACAAGTATTTGACGGGGAAGGGAATGCGCTGAATGCCGTCATCGGCGAAATCAGCGGCAAACGTGTGGTGCTCGAAAAACTTAAGCCATGTCCCGGTGAACAGCCCCCGGCATTGCATATTGTGCTTGCACAATCAATGTGCAGTAGCGAAAAGATGGATTGGATCGTGCAAAAAGCCACGGAACTGGGCGCAGTGGAAATTCAGCCGGTACAGAGCCAACGCAGTGTGGCCAAATTGACCAGCGAACGCGCCGAAAAACGTACCGAACACTGGCGCAGTGTAATCATTTCCGCTTGTGAGCAATGCGGACGCAATACCTTGCCGCAAGCCTACGCCCCGCAGGATTTCGGCACTTGGCTGGGTAAAATGCGTGATGCCGCCGGTACAAAATTCATTTTGCACCCCGAAGGGGCTGCCACCTTGTCGCAACATCCGCCCCTGCACGGAACGGTCACCCTGTTGATTGGCCCGGAAGGAGGCTTTAGTGAGGATGAATTACTGATGGCCCTCCGGATCGGCTTCATTCCCATCCTGCTGGGCCCGCATGTCCTGCGCACTGAAACTGCGGCATTGGCCGGGATTACAGCTTTGCAAACTTTGTGGGGTGATTTCAGATAACGTACCCCGCGGCCGGTTTTCTGACACACTCCTGAAATATTTACGTGTCAGGCTGGTGGGAGCCTTTATTAATTCAAATTGCCAAGGCAGACAAGGCGCGAGTAAATATTTCGACGGCACATATGTTGGGAGTAATTTTTTATGCGCAACGCGGTATGCCAACGAAATTTAAATTAATAGAGGCTACCTAGATGCATGGATCAGTTGTCACTGGTAGAATTACCCCACACTTAATAACCCTCTATACCTTCAAATGAACCCTTTCAAAATTAGTGCATCCGGTTTTCTTCTGGGGATATTGCTTCTGATTGCAAGTGCAGCCTGCTTTGCGGAGGGTGCCGGCAAGGCGGAAGGCGGCGGGAGCGAATTGATAGCCAAGGTTGAAGCGATCACGGTCAATCTATTGGGGCCCAGCCAACAGTACATTCAAGTCGAGATGGTGCTCAAACTGGCCAAGCCTGAAGTGGCCGAAAGGGTCAAACTCTATATGCCGGTCATACGCCACAAGATGATTCTTTTGTTGACCAGCAAAGAAGCCAGTCAGCTCGGCCCGATTGAAGGTAAACAAAAACTGGTTCAGGAAGCCAAAGATGCGGTCAATGATGCCCTGGAGGTTTCAGATAAAGAAGGCGTGACCGACGTCCTTTTTAGTTCTTTTATCATCCAGTAAAGAACCTCTACCGGCTCGGGACAAATGATTAACGTGCTATTTTTGACCCTTAAGATTGCCTTGTTAGCAGCCATAGGAACAAGTTTGTCCGCCTGCGAGCAAACCAAAACCATGGATTACTATATGTCGCATCCGGACGAAATGGCTGCCGATCAGGCTGAGTGTAAACGACTCGGCAAGAACACGTACAATTGCAATGAGGCGGATAAGGCCGCCGTGCTCCTCAAAAAGAAATAAGTACGGGAGCCGGAAACTAATAACGCCGCATGGGCGGCGTCAGATGTCGGCTATGGGGAGCCAACCGGGTCAGCGCTTAAGCTGAATGGACTTAACTGTTACTGATATTCAGTCGTTCGAGCCTCGATAAGCGCCTCCCTGTATTTGTTAACTTTGCAAACCAGCGGATGAATCAACCACGATTATTTTATACGCTGAATTTCCGGCAAAATCAAATTTTAAGCAGCCCATGACAAACAAAGTCGTATTTTTATTTCTCTTTTCTTTCTTTGTAACAACCGGCACGGCAATTGCCGGCGAAGAGCGGGCCGTGGTTTATTGGGATTCTCCGGCTGGTAAAACATTGCGAACTCGTATTCCGGCTGATGCGGATTTTTGGCAGCTAAGTCCTAATTTCGCCGTACAAAATACCCAGAGCTATTGTTCGGTTGCCAGCGCGATCACCGTACTTAACTCCCTTCCCATCAAAAAGCCGGTCGATCCCGCATATACCCCTTACGGCTACTTTACCCAGATAAATTTCTTCACGCCTGAAGTAAGCAAGGTCATCAGTCCGCAGACTGTGCTGGCAATGGGTATGACACGGGACCAAATGGCGGAAACCCTGGCGCTTCAGGGCGTCAAAATAAAGTCCATCGCGGGAGACACGCTGAACGATGCCGAATTGCGCAGCCTGCTGAAAAAAGCGCTGGGGGATGACGGTCAATTTGTGTTGGCCAACTATTTGCGCGCAGTTCTGGGACAGGTGGGCGCCGGGCACTGGTCGGCACTGGCTGCCTATGATGCGCAATCAGACAGCGTGCTGATCCTCGATGTGGCAAAGTACAAATACAGTCCGGTGTGGGTCGGCATCAGCACCCTGCGGGAGGCGATTGCCACCCTGGACAGCACCAGCAACAAGTCGAGAGGGCTGGTTATTGTTTCGCAGTAAGAGAAGTAAGGCTGTAAATTTTTTAACCCGCGCCACTCTTTAATTTCTCCGGAAGACTACTATGCCCTACGTCAATATCCGTATTGCCGGAACCCTTAGCCGCGACCAGAAAGCCCGGATTGCGGCTGAAATCACCGACACGCTGGAGCGCATCGCCCTCAAACCAAAGTCCTTCACCTACATCGCTTTCGACGAGGTACCCGATGAAAACTGGGCAATTGCGGGCCGCTTGCTGGATGAAGAATAGTCCGGGAACGGTTGCCGTCATTGGAGGCGGACCGGCAGGACTGATGGCGGCAGAAATGCTGGTTCAGGGTGGCGCGCGGGTTGAGCTTTACGATGCCATGCCGTCCGTGGGACGCAAATTTTTGATGGCGGGCAAAGGAGGCATGAACATCACCCACGCCGAGCCCGCTGAAATATTTATTACCCGTTACGGCTCCCGCCGTGGGCAGATCAAACCGTTGCTGGATGACTTCGGGCCCGAGGCCTTGCGTGCGTGGATACACGCACTTGGAATAGAGACATTTGTCGGCACCTCCGGTCGCGTATTCCCGGCTGACATGAAAGCCGCCCCCCTGTTGCGCGCCTGGCTGCACCGCTTGCGCGTTTCCGGCGTGCACTTTCATATGCGCCATCGCTGGATCGGCTGGAGTCAGGCTGATAATTCGCTGCGATTTATGACTGGCCAGGGCGAGCATATCGTCCATGCCGATGCCACAGTTCTGGCACTGGGAGGCGGCACCTGGGCACAACTGGGTTCCGACGGGGAGTGGGTGCCGGTGCTTGCACAGCAAGGCATTTCCGTTGCACCGTTGCGTCCGGCAAACTGCGGTTTCGATACCGGGTGGAGCCCCTACTTTAGCGGGAAATTTGCCGGACATCCGGTCAAAGCAGTAACCGTCAGCTTTACCGATGCGAGTGGCCATACCCACCACCGGCAAGGCGATCTGGTAATAACGTCAAACGGGGTCGAAGGCGGTGTGATCTATGCCTTGTCCGCGTTTCTGCGCGATGAAATTGCGATCAACGGCAGTGCCGATATTCGCATCGACCTTGCACCCGGGAAAGAACTGTCGCGTGTCGCAGCCGAAATAGCCCATCCGCGCGGTTCGCGTTCGATGTCCAGTCACTTGCAGAGCCGGGCAAATATCAAGGGGGTAAAAACAGGATTGTTGCGCGAGCTGTTGCCGCAGGAAGATTTCGCCCATGCCGAATGCTTGGCGTCCGCGATAAAATCACTGCCGCTCCGCCTCATCGCGCCGCGCCCGCTGGATGAGGCCATCAGCAGCGCGGGAGGCGTTACATTTGAAGCAGTGGATGAGCACCTGATGGTTCGCGCCAGACCCGGCTTGTTCTGTGCGGGGGAAATGCTCGACTGGGAAGCTCCCACCGGCGGCTATTTGCTGACGGCGTGCTTTGCAAGCGGCCGCAAAGCAGGCATGGGAGCATTGGTCTGGCTGGAAAACAAGCGCAATCAAATTAACACACTGTAGGCTGGCGGTGAAAGTGACTATTTCGATTTGTTTCATTAACGCCAAATTGTTTTTCCCTTGAAAAACTATAGCCCAAGCCAAGAAGCTCTATAATCGGCCCATGTTACTACTAACCACTGTCTCTGCCTTTTTCTCCTACCTGCTTATGCTGGCAGCGTATTTCATGCCGCGTCGGCGATTTTTCCATATTCCGGTAATGCTGGCCGTCATTGTTTTCGATCTGGCTCTGCCTATATATTTGTATCTGAACCGGGACTGGTGGCACCGGCTGATTGAGCAGCAGGAGATATTCTCCTCTCTGGTCTGGATGCATCTCATTCTGCTCATTGCCATGTACGCGCTGGATGCGGTGCAAATTCTTACAGCCCGAAAGATGCTAAAAGGCGATATGACTGCCCGCAACGATCATCACACTCAGGGCAAAGCGCTACTGATCGTGCGCGGCTTGCTGATCGTGAGCGGTGCAATTTTGGCCAACCCGGATTAATTCAATCCCTCTTTCGTGGATAGATTGCCGCTTCAGAGTTATTGGACGTAGTTAAAAATGATGTTGACCCTGCGGTCTTCCTGCTGATCATCCAGCGTGGTGCCATAGGCAACACGCCGGGTCTGGCCGAAACCTTCAGCGGATAGACGCGAACGTGAGATACCCTGTTTGTCCGCAAGATAGTTCACCACGCTCTGCGCGCGGTGGATGGAAACGCCCATCGCCAGCTCGGGGGTTACCCGTTGGGTGCCGACAAACATATCGGCATGTCCTTCAACGAAGGCGGTAATAGCCGGATTTGCGCGCATGAAATTGGCGACTTTGCCGAGTTCGTCATAATACTTGGGATCAACATCGTTCTTGAACGGGTCGAATTCCATTTCCATCGCCATGGTAATTCTGGCGGGTGCCACCTTGAGTCCCTCGATATCCGTCGCGCAGGCAATAACCGCATTGATCCGCCGGTTCGCCTGTTTGCCTTCCATCGTGGCATTATCCGCAATGGGTCTGGTCTCGCCGTAACCCGTAGCCGTCAACCGGTTGGGGGCAATATGGAAATCCTCCTCCAGATAATTCACCACGCTCTCCGCCCGGCGCTGTGACAATCTCATATTGAATTCGTTTGTACCCACATTATCCGTGTGCCCCTCGATCACTGCCGTGGTATCGGGGTATTTGTTCATGAAGGTTCCCACCACTCTCAGCTTTTCCTTTTCCTCGCGCTGAATCTCGTCCTGCTTAATCTCAAACTGGATATCAAGAATGCTGCAATATTTCTGCGTCTTTACCATGACCGGTACCATCACGTGCACCGGCGCTACCGCAACAATTTTTTCGGGGGGTGCGGGAATCGGCTCGGGGATTGCCGCTTTCGCAATGAGCACGGGCGCAGTGACGGGAGCCTCCTTTTTCACGCCAAATCGATAGACCAGCCCGATCGAGATCAGATCGATGTCACCCTTGTTGCCGACCGCGTCGTTGACCCGATACCGCTCCGCCTCGGCACGCATGCCGAGAGATTCGGTGAAATCGTACTGCAGCCCGATTCCAATTTTTGGATTTGCCTGATGAGTGCCGGGATTGGGATCCGTCAGGATGGCAACCGCTCCGGTGGCGGTGAAATTATCCCGGGTTTCGGCGTAGTTCACTCCGAGCCGGGCAAAAGCCGATAACTTTTTAGTGATGGGCAGAAAACCAACCGCGTCAAGATTCAACCCATCGAGCTTGATATTGCCGGTCAGGGTTCCCGTCCTTGGTGCAGCGGTGGTTGACGTGAAATTAAACCGTCCCAAATCGAAATAGCCGCCTTCCAAAGCAAAATTCTCGTTAAACTTGTACCCGCCAAAAAGCTTGAAACCGGTGTCGCGACTGTCATCGATGATCGAGGTTGTGGTAAATCCGGCCCCAAGCAGGCCATTGGTAATCCGCGCATTGTCGATATTGGCTCGCGACTGCCCGATATTGCCCCCCAAATACCACCCGGAATTGTCTGCCATCGCCCATGGACTGACGATTACCGCGCACCCCCAAAATCCCAGCGTCCCTATGCTTTTTGATAAGCTCTTCATGTTATTCTCCAAAAGCTACAGTGAATGGTCACTGCAAATTAACTTTGTCTCTACTAAGCAACAAAGGTCGACAGGAATGACTCTGTCGACCTTTGTTTATTGGCTCAGTTCGGCGGTACGGTAATACTGGTAAGCGAGGGACTGGCAGCGCCGGTAATGGTAAATGCACCGGCTCCGCTTGCACCCGATAATACTCTGCCCATCACCGATGAGCCATTGTTAACCGTGGTTGTCCTGCCGGCCAAAATGTTTCCATTCCAGGTTGTTCCCGAGCCGATGGAGACATCAAGACCTACCACAAACCAGATGTTTCTTGCCAGGGCACCATTGATCAACTTGATTTGCGTGGGAAAGAGCAACGTGCCAGAGTCGGTAAAACTGGAAGTTACTTTAATGATGAAGATAGCGTTCGGATTGCCTTGGGCGTCGAACGTTGCAGTTCCACCGGCTGCCAGATTAAGAGCCGCCTCATCATAGACGTTAGCTGTGAGTGTCTTTCCTGCCAGTTGACCTCCGAGTACACCAGCCTGAGTGTCTGCCATGTTCTTTCCCTGTATCCACGCGGTATTCAAGGCAGTCGTGACAGACAATGCGGTTGCCCCGTTATCGAATGGATCGCCGGCGAAATATATTGATCCATTCACGGTCAGTCCCGTGGGACTTGTATGGATCTTGGTCAGGCAAGTCTCGGATGCACCCGCATTACCAGTGGAATCCGTACAGGTAGCAGTCGGATACAACGCCACATCCCCATTCACCACGGTAACACCGGTTGAGGTCAGTCCGGCCTGCGACGCAATCCCGTAAGTTGCGGCGCTGCCAAGGTTTATGGCAAGGGGTACCGGGCCTATACCTGCGGTCACGGTCAATGTGGCGGGAAGCAAGTTCGCGGTCTTGGCAATACCGCCGAAAGTGTAAGATGCCGTGATGCTCGATGTGCCGATGACTGCACCGGTCGCGAGACCGCCACCAACACCGTTCGCCGAGAGTGTGGCAACGCCGGGGCCACCGGCGGCATCAGTTACAGTCCAGGAGGTCGTGGCTGCTGCCGTCACGTCGCTGGACGTCTGATCGCTCCATGTTGCAGTCGCAGCATATTGTTGAGTACCATTAACCGAAATTGAGGCCGTTTGTGGCCCCACACTGAGCGAGGTCAATGTTTTTGCACTTACGGTCAAGGTGGCCGGAAGCAAGTTCGCGGTCTTGGTAATACCACCAATAGTGTAAGAGGCCGTGATGCTCGCTGTACCGGAGACTTTACCGGTAGCAAGACCGCCACCGCCACCGTTTGCCGAGAGTGTGGCGACACCGGGTCCGCCGGTGGCATCAGTTGCAGTCCAGGAAGTCGTGGCTGCTGCCGTCACGTCGCTGGACGTCTGATCGCTCCATGTTGCAGTCGCCGTATATTGTTGAGTACCATTAACCGGTATTGAAGCCGCTTGAGGACCCACACTGAGCGACAACAATGTTTTTGCACTAACGGTTAAAGTGGCCGGAAGCAAGTTCGCGGTCTTGGTAATACCGTTGATTGTGTAAGACGCACTGATAGTCGCTGTGCCGGCGACCTTACCGGTAGCGAGACCGCCAGTGGTGCCATTTGCCGAGAGTGTGGCAACACCAGGACCGCCGGTGGCATCAGTTGCTGTCCAGGACGTGCCGGAGGTGCCGGGACCCGCGACCGCTGTCGTCACATCAGTGGATGTTTGATCACTCCATGTTGCAGTCGCCGTGTATTGTTGAGTACCATTAACCGGAATTGAGACCAATTGTGGCCCCACACTGAGAGAGGTCAATGTTTTTGCATTCACAGTCAATGTGGCCGGAAGCAAGTTCGCGGTCTTGGTAATACCATTAATTGTGTAAGAGGCAGTGATAGTCGCTGTTCCAGCGACCTTTCCGGTAGCAAGACCGCCTGTGGCACCATTTGCCGAGATTGTGGCAACACCAGGGCCCCCGGTGGCATCAGCTACAGTCCAGGAGGTACCCGAGGTGCCGATGCCAGATGCCGCTGTTGTCACGTCGCTGGACGTCTGGTCACTCCATATTGCAGTCGCAGTATATTGTTGGGTTCCGTTAACCGGCAAGGTGGCCGTTTGAGGACCCACGCTGAGCGACAGCAAGGTTTTCGGACTTACGGTCAGAATGGATGAATCGTGCTGGATAATACCATTTATAGAATAAGAGGCCGTGATGGTCGATGTACCGGCGACCTTGCCGGTAGCGAGCCCTCCCGTGGCACCATTCGCCGAAAGTGTGGCAACGCCCGGACCACCAGAGAGATCAGGTGCTGTCCAAGCGGAAACCGACGTCCTGTCTATGGTTGACCCATCGTTAAAAGTTTCTATCGCCGCATATTGTTGGGTACCGTTAACAGGTATTGATACTGTCGTCACCGGCTTAACCTTGAACGACAACGATGTTACGGATCCACCCACACCGAGGACTGAAGCCCCCCCTCCGCATCCGGTTACAACGACCGCCAGCATCAATGCCATGATCCACATCAGCGGGTTAAAACCCGCAAACAGGCTGACATCTTTCGGTAATTTTGCGGAATGGAAAACAGCCCCGCCGGTAACGCTTTCGAATCTGTTCATTTTATTCTCCTAATCTTTAATCTGATCCTGAAAGCCGTCGGCAAACTGACTGGTTCCATGCGGGTATGTATTTTGATGTGCCACGCCATCATTCATTCCAGACCGAATCAACCGCAATCCAACCGGTTCGGCACACATGGGCGCACTGTCCCAAATTCGGAGTTCATGTTCCGTTCGGTGGCGCACATAATCCATTTCCGGAGCAAGAGTTGACGCTGTATGGATTGAAGCGGATTAATACTGATACTCTCCCTATCTGAAATTTATGATGCGATAATGTCTTATGGTTTCAGTTCGGCATAAATTTGATTCCCCCTCCGGCTCGGATGTAGAAAATATTCAGTCCTGGCTGGGCTCCTTGCCCGGCGTCTACTCCCCGGCAGAGTTTGAAACAATTCGCCATGCCTGCGAATTTGCCGCACCGCTATATGCCGGTCAGGCCGAACTGACGGGCGCGCCCCTGTTTCAGCATGCATTGGGAGCCGCTTCCATTCTGGCGGGCATGAACATGGATAGCGAAACCGTCGCTGCTGCCATCTTGCATGCAGTGCCGGAATTCAAGGATGACTGGCACGATGTCCTGACAGCGCAATTCGGATCAAACGTAACCGGTTTGGTCGAGGGCATTTCCCGCATGGAGCAGATTCAGGAATTCAGTGAAATTGGGAGCCTGCATGGCAAGGAAAAGAAAAAGGGCGACCATGCCCAGCAGATAGAAAGTCTGCGCAAGATGCTGCTGGCCATGGTGGAAGACATCCGCGTGGTGTTGATCAAACTGGCCGAACGCACCCAGACCATGCGCAAACTGGCCGGTGCGAGCCCGGATCAACAACAGCGCATTGCCCGGGAAACCAAGGGCATATTTGCGCCGCTGGCAAACCGTCTCGGCGTATGGCAAGTCAAATGGGAGATGGAAGATCTTTCCCTGCGTTTTCTGGAACCCGACTTGTACAAGAAAGTGGCCGGCCTGCTGGATGAGCGCCGCGTGGATCGCGAGCAATATATCGCCGATCTTCTCGCCCTGTTGCAACGGGAGTTGCGAGTGGCAGGCATCAAGGCCGAAGTGACCGGGCGGCCCAAGCACATCTATAGCATTATCAATAAGATGAAGCGCAAGCAGGTGGATTTCAGCGAGCTTTACGATGTACGTGCGGTGCGGATTTTGGTGGATGACATCAAGGACTGTTACACGGCACTTGGTCTGGTGCATAACCTGTGGCAGCCCATCCCCAAGGAGTTTGACGATTATATTGCCCATCCCAAGAGCAACGATTACCGCTCGCTGCATACCGCAGTCATCGGCCCGCGCAATCTGGCAATCGAAGTCCAGATACGCACGCACGAAATGCATCATCACTCCGAACTGGGGGTGGCCGCCCACTGGCGTTATAAGGAGGGCGGCAAATCCGATGCCCGCTTCGACGAAAAGATCGCCTGGCTGCGCCAGATTCTGGAGTGGAAGGAAGAAGTTACCGACAGCGGCGACATGCTGGAGCAATTCAAGAGCGAATTGTTTCACGATCAGGTGTATGTGCTGACCCCGCAGGGCAAGGTGATGGATTTACCCAAGGGCGCGACCCCGGTGGACTTTGCCTACACTTTACATACCGATCTGGGTCACCGCACCCGTGGTGCCAAGGTGGATGGCAGCATTGTGCCGCTTAATTACAAATTACAGAACGGCCAGCGGGTGGAAATTCTCTCTACTAAAGTCGGTGCCCCGAGCCGCGACTGGCTCAACCCCAACCTTGGCTACTTGCAAAGTCCGCGCGCGCGCGCCAAAGTCAGGCATTGGTTCAAGTACCAGAACTTCGACGAGAACGTCAGCCAGGGACGCGCGCAACTGGATCGTGAATTGCACCGGCTCGGCGTGGTTTCGCTTAATCAGGAAAAAATCGCGCAAAAATTGCAATTCAACAAACTGGAGGATTTCCTGGCCGCCATCGGCCGCGGTGACGTGAGCGAGCATCAGATTGCTCTGGCCGTTCAGGAAGAATTAATTCCCAAAACCGAAGAAGTTGCGAAGCCTATTGTCTCCCGGCCTGCTACCGCCCATTCCTCTCCGACGGGGATTCTGGTTGAAGGGGTGGGTAACCTGCTCACCAAAATGGCCAAATGCTGCAAACCCGCCCCGCCCGATGCCATAGTCGGCTACGTCACCCGCGACCGCGGTGTCACCATACACCGGCAGGATTGCGCGGGAATGCTGCGTCTGCCGGAAAGCCGGCGCGGTCGAATGCTCAGTGCCCAGTGGGGCGGTAGCCAAGGCGATACTTTTGCCGTTGATATCAGTGTGGAGGCGTATGACCGCCAAGGATTGCTGCGGGACATCGGCGACCTTTTCGTCAAGGAAAAAGTCAATGTGACCCGTGTCAATACACTGAGCAAAAACAATCAGGCCAGGATGCAGTTCTCGATTGAGATAAGCAACCTTGAGCAACTGAGCCGCCTGCTGGGGTTGATTCATCAAGTACCCAATGTGATCGTTGCGCGGCGCTATGTTTAGGAATTTGTCCAAATAGTTGTTTTCCCGCTATCGCGGGAGGTCAGCCAAACCTCACTATTTAAATAGCAGGACATTCTTCCCCTTAATTTTCCGATCAAGCTGCCGATATATCCGGATAATAACCATACCCTCCCCCTCGTCTTGTAAGGAATCTTCCGACAAGATTATTAGCCATCCTCTTATTTCTTCCCGCCGCTTCCCCGCGCAGAATGCAACCGTCGAAACACACTTCAACCGTTTGCAAGGGGACAGAGATGAACGCTAAACAACTGCACGAAGAAATCAAGGCCACCAATCTTTCCTATATGGGGCTGGTGCAAAAAATGATCCGCGCCGACAAGGCCGGGGCAAGTTCCAGTCTGGGGGTGAGCGTGGAGATGGCGGATCTGGTCTCCGGTTTATCGCCCGCACAACTTCTCAAGATGTCGGGAACGAATATGTTGCTGTGCAGCTTCCGCTTTGATGAAAGCCTGCTGCTTAATATGCTAACCGACCATAAATTGACTCGTGGAGCGGCACCTGCACTCAAGGCCAAGCATCCAACCACAGTTTTGACTGCCTAAATAAAATCGTCCCGGGAGAAAATTATGCGCAACAAGAGTGTAGTCACCGAAGCCCGTGAAATCCAAATTGCTGTTGAACTGATTAATCTGGGCGCACGTCTGCAAGTCTTGCAAGAGGAAACTGCCGTAAGCCGTGAAAGATTGCTCAAACTGTACAAGGAGGTAAAAGGAGAATCCCCGGCCAAGGGAATGCTTCCCTATTCCACCGACTGGTTCATGAGTTGGCTGCCTAATATCCATTCGTCATTGTTCATGGATATATATCAATTTCTGATTGCGAACACCAATATTTCCGGCGTGGAAGCACTGATCAAGAGCTACCGCTTATACCTCGAACAAATAGAAGTTTCCCAGGGCGAACCTGCATTGAGCATTACCCGCGCATGGTTCCTGATCCGGTTTTTTGACGCGAAGATGCTGCAACTCACCGATTGCAAGGAATGCGGCGGTCACTTCGTCGTACACACCAATGAACTGTGCAACAACTATATTTGCGGCATCTGCCGTCCGCCCTCACGCGCCGGAAAAACCAAGAAGGCTGCCCTGATGGATGCAATTACTGCCTGATTAAAAGCTGAGTTTACAAATTCCCAATGACTTTTGGAGAGCGCCATGAATAACCAGCAAATCGTTTCCCGCAGTTTTCAACCTGCTGTTTCACCGAAGAAGTTTGCCCGGATGCCTATCAGCAATGATTTGTTCAGGGATGAGTTCGACTGGGATGAATCCGAAAACCAGTATGAAGCGGATTCATTTGCCAATAACATGAAGGGATTTCTGGAAGGCCTTGGTTCCGAGTAGCACTGGGCAGCACACAGAACCCGCCCCTCTTTCTTCCCATGCCGGAAGGGAAGGAACCAGCCTGACCCGGTCTTTAGCGCACGGCAATACCCTGCAAAGCCTTCTCCAGATCGGCAGCGGGTAAATATCCCGGAACGAGTGTGCCATCGGCAAAAATCAACGTCGGCGTACCATGCACTTTCAATTTCTTGCCCAGTTCAACCACTTTGTCGGTTTGGGTGGCGCAAGTGCCGTTTGCCGGCAACACCCCGTTCAGCATCCAGTTTTCCCAGGCTTTATTCGGATCATCGGAACAAAGAATGCTATGTATTTTCTCGTCTGAGCCGGGGAAAATAGGGTAGAGAAAACGGTACAACGTTACGTTATCCACATTCTTTAATTCGCTTTCGAGTTTTTTACAGTACCCGCAGTTCGGGTCTGCCAGATAGGCCATTTTGCGTTCGCCGTTGCCCTTAACCATTTTTACCGCAATTTCGAAGGGCAGGTTGTTGAAGTCTACCGAGAACAGTTTGCGTGAACGCTCTTCGGTTAGATTGTGCCCGTTTTTCAACTCGATGATATTACCGGCAATGAGGTATTGCACTTTTGCGTCGGTGTAAAACAGTTGCTCTTCCGTGACCACTTCATATAGTCCGAGATAGGGCGCCTTAATAACTTTTTCGACGTTGCCAATTTGCGGATAATTCTTTTGCAGAATCTTCTTGATTTTCTCTTCGTCCGCATGAGCGCTGAGACAAAATAGCGTGGCGAGGAGTACTAACAGTGTTCTAAACATTTTATGTCCTGTAAGGTTGGGTTAATTGAGAGCATGAAACGCCAGCATTTTTTTAAGCGGGGTAATACGGTTAGTGGTTGAAAGTCCGAAATTGCGCACGCTACGCAGTAACGGGTTGTCGTTGTTAAAAAGCTTTTTCAACGCGTCAGTCGTCAGTTGCATGGAAAGAATGTCTTCCTTTCGGGCACGCTCGTAGCGGCGCAGCAAAGCGATATCGCCGCAATCCTGTTGCGGCCCGCGTTGCAGCAGCACTTCGGCTAATTGGCGTGCATCGCGGAATCCCAGATTGACGCCCTGCCCCGAAAGCGGGTGAACATTGTGAGCCGCATCGCCCACCAGCGCCAGACGAGGCTTGACGAGACGGGACAAATTCAGCAAACGCAACGCAAAGGCAGCTGGAGGGGTAACCATTTGCAATGAACCTAAAGTCTGTTGTGATGCGACTCCGACTTGCGCGCAAAGTTCCTCGTGCGGCAACTGCAACAATTTTTCCGACTTCTCCGGGCTAACCGACCAAACCATGGAAACCATTTGATCCGGCATGGGCAGCAGGGCCAGAATGCCATCCGGCTGGAACCATTGGTAAGCCGTCCCCCGATGCGCTATTTCCGCATTAAAATTTGCCACCACGCCATGTTGTCCGTAGAGAGTGGGCGGTTCGATAATTCCCGCCTGACTCCGTACCCAGGAATCGCGCCCATCCGCACCCACGATCAATTTGGCCCGAATTTCGCGGCCGTCTTCTAGTTGCAGACAGGACGCATCATCGTGCCAGACCAGATTGGCGCAGCGCGCCGGATTGAATAAAACAAGATTATCCTGCTGTTGCAGTCCCTGCCACAGCGCCTGTTGCAACAAACGGTTTTCCAGTATGAAGGCCAATTCCGGTGCACCCAACTGGTAGGCGGAAAAATCCAGTTCTGCTCCTTCGTCACCAAACACCCGCATTTTTTCAATTTGCCGCACTCGGGCCATATCCAGCCGCTGCCATGCGCCGCATTGCCCAAGGAATGCGGCATTGCCGGGACTTATCGCATAGATACGGCTATCCCATCCTGCATGGTCGGGAACCATGGATTGGGATTCCACCAGCGCTACCGACAGCCCGTCTGAACGAAGGGCTGCTGCCAAGCTGGCACCCACTAACCCGCCACCGATTATCAGGACATCGAAGATCATTGCTTAATCTTGAAACAGCCAAAAGGCCTTTTGTATATTTCGATGACCATAATAATAGCACGCGGCGGTTGATTAATTTATAATCACCGCCCCTCGCGGAAAACAACATGCAAATCGGCCTCCATAAACTGAAAAATAATCTCATCGTCGCCCCTATGGCAGGCGTGACGGATCGGCCTTTCCGCATGCTGTGCAAACGCATGGGAGCCGGCATGGCGGTAAGCGAGATGGTGGCTTCCAACTCACTCCTGTATGGTTCCGAGAAAACCAAACGCCGCGCCAATCATGAAGGCGAAGCAGATCCTATTTCGGTGCAAATTGTCGGTGCCGATCCGAAAATGCTGGCTCAGGCTGCGCGCTACAACGTGGATGCGGGCGCTCAAATTATCGACATCAACATGGGCTGTCCGGCAAAGAAGATTTGTAATGTGATGGCCGGTTCCGCTCTGATGCAGAACGAAAAACTGGTGGCTGACATTCTCGAAGCGGTGGTAAAAGCCGTGGACGTCCCGGTAACTTTAAAAATGCGTACCGGTTGGGACAAAGGTAACCGCAATGCGGTGCGCATCGCGCGGATTGCCGAAGCCTGCGGCATCCAGGCACTGGCCATCCATGGCCGTACGCGCGCCTGTGCATATACCGGCGATGCCGAATACGACACCATCGCGGCAGTCAAAACAGAAATACGCATTCCCCTGATCGCCAACGGCGATATCACCACGCCTGAAAAAGCCAAGTTCGTACTGGAGCACACGGGTGCCGATGCGGTGATGATAGGGCGCGCGGCACAGGGCAGGCCGTGGCTGTTCCGCGAAATAGCCCATTTTCTCGCCACCGGCGAACACTTGCCTGCCCCCCAAGTTGACGAAATTCATCGGGTGCTTATCGCCCATGTTCACGAACTTTATGATTTCTATGGTGAACATACCGGATTGCGGGTGGCGCGCAAACACATCTCCTGGTATACCAAGGGACTGGCCGGCTCCGCACATTTCCGCCATCGCATGAATCAGCTGGAAAGTATTGCCGAGCAATTACAAGTGGTACAGGAGTTTTTTGAGGGACAGTTGCAGGCTGGGGAGACTTTGCAATATGTCGAGGCGTTGGCAGCATGAAAAAAGGGGAACGCAGCGTGTTAAATGAGAATGAAGTTGCGCAGTACGTGCGCGAAGCGGTAAATACCTATTTTACGGATCTCGATGGCGAAGATCCATCCTGTGCGGTATACGACATGGTAATTAACTGCGTTGAAAAACCGCTGATTGAAACCGTGCTGGATCATGCCGGCGGTAACCAGACGCGCGCGGCTGAATTGCTGGGCTTAAACCGAAATACACTGCGCAAGAAAATACAGGCGCACAAAATTAAATCTTAATAACCTCTCGTATTTGGAACTGACATGGCCACCATTAAACAAGCACTCATCAGCGTATCGGACAAATCCGGCGTACTCGAATTTGCCCGGGGTTTGAACCAGCTCGGCGTTAAAATCCTTTCTACCGGCGGCACCGCCAAGTTGTTTGCCGACAACGGTATTCCTGTCACAGAAGTGGCCGATTACACCGGGTTCCCCGAGATGCTGGACGGGCGGGTTAAAACATTGCAGCCTAAAGTTCATGCCGGAATTCTGGCACGGCGCGATTTGCCCGAACATGTTGCCACGCTCGAAAAGCACGGTATTCCGACTATCGATCTGGTGGTGGTCAATTTGTACCCGTTTAGCGCCACAGTCGCCAAACCGAATTGCACGCTGGAAGATGCAATCGAAAATATCGATATAGGCGGCCCAACCATGGTGCGCGCAGCGGCAAAGAACCACGCACATGTTGCCATCGTTACCGATCCCGCAGACTACGGGGATATTCTTGCCGAGATGCAAACGAACAACGGCGGGGTAAGCGATGCGACCCGTTTCAATTTGGCGAAAAAGGCCTATTCACACACCGCCGCTTACGATTCCGCCATCAGCAACTATCTCACCACGATTAATGCCGACGGCGGCAAGAGTGCGTTTCCGGCACAGATCAACTTTAATTTCGCAAAAGTGCAGGAGATGCGCTACGGCGAAAATCCCCACCAAAGTGCCGCGTTTTACCGTGACCTCAACCCGGTGGCGGGCGGCATTTCGGATTACACCCAGTTGCAGGGCAAAGAACTTTCCTACAATAATATCGGCGATGCCGATGCGGCATGGGAATTGGTCAAGACATTCGACCAGCCTGCCTGTGTCATCGTCAAACACGCCAATCCCTGCGGCGTGGCCATTGCAGACAATGCACTGAATGCGTATAAATTGGCCTATGCCACCGACACTACCTCCGCGTTCGGCGGAATCATCGCCTTCAACCGTGAACTGGATGCCGAGAGTGCCACGGCCATTACCACCAACCAGTTTGTTGAACTCATCATTGCGCCTTCTGCCTCCGAGGCTGCGCTTAAAGTGACCGCTGCCAAACAGAATGTGCGAGTGCTCACTGTGCCGTTGTCCAACGCGCATAATCAGTTTGACTTCAAGCGTGTGAGCGGTGGATTGCTTGTGCAATCGCCGGATGCGTTGAACGTGCAGTCCCCGCAGCTCAAGGTGGTCAGCAAAGTTCAGCCCAGTGCCGAGCAACTGCAGGACTTGTTGTTCGCCTGGCGCGTGGCAAAATACGTGAAATCCAATGCGATTGTTTTCTGCAAAAACGGCCATACACTGGGCGTGGGCGCCGGACAGATGAGCCGCGTGGACAGCACACGTATCGCCTCGATCAAAGCGCAGAACGCGGGGCTGAGTCTGGCGGATTCGGTCGTATCGTCCGATGCCTTCTTTCCGTTCCGCGACGGCATCGATGTACTGGCGGCAGCGGGAGCAAAAGCGGTGATACAACCCGGCGGATCGATGCGCGATGAAGAAGTGATCGCGGCGGCGGACGAACATGGCTTGGCGATGGTATTTACGGGTTTCAGGCATTTCAGGCATTAATTTCAGGAAGGGGCAAGGGTGAAGGGATAAGGGTAAAGGCAATAGCGCGCCACGTTCTCCCCCTTTTCCTTTCCCTGTTCTAAATGGAAATAACGATATGAAAATATTAGTCATCGGTTCCGGCGGACGTGAGCACGCACTTGCATGGCGTTTGGCCCAGGGCGCCAAGGTACAAAAGGTATTTGTCGCTCCCGGCAATGCGGGTACCGCACTCGAAGACGGCGTGAAAAATGTCGCCATCACTGCCATTCCCGAGTTGATCGAATTCGTCAAACGCGAGGATATCTATATGACCGTGGTTGGCCCGGAAGGTCCGCTGGCTGCGGGAATTGTGGATGCCTTCCGTGCTGCCGGACTTAAAATTTTCGGCCCGACCAAAGCGGCTGCGCAACTGGAATCCTCCAAAGATTTTGCCAAGGCGTTCATGGTGCGCCACAATATTCCCACCGCGTTTTACCAAACTTTCTGCGAGGTTCCCGCTGCGCGTGCCTATGTGGAAAAACACGGCGCTCCTATCGTCATCAAGGCCGACGGTCTGGCCGCAGGCAAGGGTGTGGTAGTGGCGATGACGCTGCAAGAAGCCCACGATGCCATAGACATGATGCTGTCCGAAAACAAACTGGGTGATGCGGGCGCCCGCGTGGTGGTCGAGGAATTTCTGGCGGGAGAAGAAGCCAGCTTCATAGTTATGGCGGACGGGAAGAATGTGCTGGCGATGGCAACCAGTCAGGATCATAAACGGCTGCTCGACGGCGACCATGGTCCCAACACCGGCGGCATGGGTGCCTATTCCCCCGCTCCGATCGTCACCCCCCAGCTTCATGCCCGCGTGTTGCGCGAGGTAATCCAGCCGGTGATGCGCGGCATGGAAAAAGAGGGCATTACCTATACCGGCTTCTTGTATGCCGGATTGATGATAGACGCGCACGGCAATGCCAAAGTGCTGGAGTTCAACTGCCGCATGGGCGACCCGGAAACCCAGCCTATCATGCTGCGCCTGAAAAGCGATTTCGCCGTGATCGTGGAACATGCCATCGACGGAACACTCGACAAAGTGGAAGCGGAATGGGACCGGCGTACCGCGCTCGGCGTGGTCATGGCCGCCGCCAACTATCCCGATACACCGCGCAAGGGGGATATTATTACCGGCTTGCCGAAAAAACCCGAAGATGCTCACGTGTTCCATGCGGGAACGACCCTGCAAGATGGCAAGATCGTCACTCATGGCGGGCGGGTGTTGTGCGTAACCGCGCTGGGGGACATGGTAAAGATGGCCCAGAAACGCGCGTACGAAATTGCCGACGGCATTCACTTTGCCGGCTGCCGGATGCGGCGCGATATCGGCTGGCGCGCCATCGCCACAAGAAAATAAACCTTACCCTCTCCCGCGCTGTCGCGCACTCCTCTCCCGCAAGCGGGAGAGGAGCTGGGGGAGAGGGATTTTATTCGGAGAGGTGCGTTGCATCGTTCTGCCATTCCCAGCCGCCGCCTCGCCGCACACCTCAAACACGGGGGTCTGATTGCCTACCCCACCGAGTCCTGTTACGGATTGGGTTGCGACCCGCGCAATCGAAAAGCGGTGTTACGCTTGCTCAGGCTGAAACAGCGCCCGCAACGCAGGGGATTAATCCTGATCGCGGGAAAATTTTCACAACTTAATCCCTACTTGCACCGCCTCACCCCGGCTGAACAGACCCTTTTGCAAAATCGCGGACCCAGTGCCGTCACCTATTTGATGCCCTGCAAGGCACAGTGCCCGCGCTGGTTGCGGGGTGAACACGATACACTGGCGGTTCGCCTGACAGCCCACCGCGAGGCGGCAAACTTATGTAATGCACTAAACACAGCCCTAGTTTCCACCAGCGCCAATTATAGTGGTGGCAAACCGGCGCGAAACCGCACACAATGTGCCCGGCTATTCGGGAGTAGGGTATGGGTCTTGCCGGGCCGCGTGGGCAAGCGCAAGAAGCCTTCCACCATACAAACCTGGGGGGATGGTAGAATTGTACGCAGATAAATTGGAACCCGTTATTCCCGTGCATCGGGCGATAACACAGAATCCGGAGAATTAATGGATAGCTGCGCAGTGAAACAATACCTGCTCGACTTGCAGGATATGATTGTTACCCGTCTGGAACAGGTTGACGGAAACACATTCCTGCGCGACAAATGGAACCGCGCTACCGGCAGCGGCGGCATCGGCAAAGGCGAAGGCATCAGTTGCATCATAGAGGAAGGCAACGTGCTGGAGCGCGGCGGCGTGGCGTTTTCTCATGTGCAGGGAGACAAAATGCCAGCCTCCGCCACGGCACACCGCCCCGAATTGGCGGGGAGCAGCTGGGAAGCGATGGGCGTGTCGCTGGTCATGCACCCGCGTAATCCTTACGCTCCGACCACACACATGAATGTGCGCATGTTCATGGCCAAAAAACCCGATGGCGGTACCACATTCTGGTTTGGCGGAGGGATGGATCTGACGCCCTATTACGGCTTTGAGGAAGATACCGTGCAATTCCATCAAACCTGCAAAAACGCGCTCGATCCTTTCGGTGCAGAGTATCATCCGAAATACAAGAAATGGTGCGATGAATATTTCTTCCTCAAGCATCGCAACGAACCGCGCGGGGTAGGCGGCATTTTCTTCGATGATTTGAGCGAACCGGATTTTGACACCGCATTCGGCATCCAGCAATGCGTGGGAGACCATTTCCTCGCAGCTTATGTGCCGCTGCTGGAACGCCGCAAAGATACACCGTATGGCGAACGCGAACGTGATTTCCAGCTGTATCGCCGTGGTCGCTATGTTGAGTTCAATCTGGTTATTGATCGCGGTACTATCTTCGGCCTGCAAAGCAATGGTCGCACCGAATCCATTCTGCTTTCCATGCCGCCGCTGGTAAAGTGGCGTTACGACTGGAAGCCGGAGTCCGGCTCCCCGGAAGCGGAGTTGTATGAAAAATACCTGGTTCCCACAGACTGGGTGTAGGCGCGCCCATAGGCAAGCAAACCGGCGACAAATAATTTATCTTTGCAATGATCAAAAGGAGAGCATGATGCGCATAACAAATTGGATGGTGATTTTGCTGGCATGCTGGGTATTGACGGGCTGCCTGAGCGTTCATTTGGTATAAACACCGCGGGACGGGACAAGCTGTCCCGGTTTATTTCTCCAATAACTGCTTGATGACTGCCCCCGCCAGCATGTAGCCGAATAACGGCGGCATGTGGCTGATGGTGCCATTCACCGCGCGCGGGCGGCCTTGCCCGGTTGGCTCGGGAGGAAGCGGCGGACGCGGAAACTCATCCGAGAACACGGTCAGGACTCCCTCGTAGACCTGCTCATTGCGCAGCCGTTTGCGCATCACCCGCGCCAGCGGACACACTTCGGTTTTGCTGATATCTACAATACGAATCCGCGTGGGATCAAGGCGGTTGCCTGCCCCCATGCTGGACGCCACCTTCAGGCCGCGTTTGTAGCTTTCCACCACCAGCGCCACTTTGCAAGACAGCGAATCTATGCAGTCCATCACGTAATCGCTATCGCCCGGCACAAGCTCATTCACATTAAAAATAGTGAGAAATTCACGCAAAATCTTAACCTCGCAATCCGGATTGATATCGGCAATGCGCGCGCGCATGAGTTCGGCTTTGGATTGACCGACCGTGGACAATAGTGCGGGCAATTGGCGATTGATATTGCTGACCACCACTTTGTCATGGTCGAGCAAAGTCAGCCTGCCGATCCCGGCGCGCGCCAGCGCTTCCGCACAATATGAACCGACTCCGCCCAAACCGGCGACGAAGACATGCTTGCTTTTCAAACGCTGCAGTCCCTCGTCGCCGATCAGGATGTGGGTACGGGTAAACTGGGGCGGGGTGATTTGCATGTTGTATTTTCCTGATAAAAGCATTTGTCCACAAAAACACACCGCGGGGGGTAGGACGTGGACCAGAAGCCGTTTCTAAAGTGACGATTTTAACCTTGGCATCACACTTAAGGTATTTTCTGTTGTCACCCTGGCAATTTCCTCCAGCGGAACACCGCGCAAATCCGCCAGCGTCTGTGCGATTCGCGGCAAATATTCCGGTTTGTTGGGGGATCCGCGTTCCAGAAAATCAGGCGGTATATCCGGCGCATCCGTTTCCAGCACGATGCATTCCATAGGCAAGGTGGCGGCAAGTTCACGCAAACGGGTAGCCCGGGAATAGGTCATCGCCCCACCGAAACCCAGTTTGAAGCCGAGCTTGATGAACTCTTCCGCCTGTTGTCTGCTGCCGTTAAAGGCGTGTGCGATGCCGCCGCTGACTTTATGCTGCCGCAGATGCTTGAGCACAGTGTCCTGCGCACGGCGGATATGCAGCAACACGGGCAAGTCGAACTCGTGAGCCAGCTTGAGTTGTTCGATGAAGAAATATTCCTGCCGCACCTGATCGAAATGCCGGATGAAAAAATCCAGTCCAATCTCGCCGACTGCCGCGGTTTGCGGCAGAGCCAGATAATCGCGCAGCATGTCAAGGTCGGCAGCCATGGCGCGATCCGTGTACATGGGATGGATGCCGCAGGCGGGTGCGCAGCCGCGATATTCCAGGCAAAGTGTGTGCACCGCGGCAAAGTTGGCACGTTCTATCGCGGGCAACACCAATGTAGCAACTCCTGCCGCCTGCGCTTCGCGGACAATAGCGTCCTGCTGCCCGTCAAATTCCGCGGCGTCGAGATGGCAGTGAGTGTCGATGAACATAAGGTCGCGAAGCCATTCCCGAGCAAAGTGAAAAACAACCCGCCCCCACCCTCCCTTATCAGGGAGGGAGCCAGTGGGCAAACTCCTCCCCTGACAAGGCTGGGAGGGGTTGGCACGCTATGTTAAACTCTGTGCATCGTTTTTGCGAGATTAACACCATGTCTGGAAATACACTCGGCACTTTGTTCACGGTAACCTCGTTCGGCGAATCCCATGGCGCGGCCATCGGCTGCATAGTGGACGGCTGCCCGCCGGGGATGGAATTGAGCGAGGCTGACATCCAGCCCGACCTTGACCGGCGCAAACCCGGCACTTCGCGCCATGTCACCCAGCGCCGCGAAGAGGACCGCGTGGAAATCCTCTCCGGCGTCTTCGAAGGCAAAACCACCGGCACGCCTATTGCCTTGTTGATCCGCAATGAAGACCAGCGCAGCAAGGATTACGGCAATATCGCCGAAAGTTTCCGTCCCGGCCACGCCGACTATACCTATTGGCAGAAATACGGCACCCGCGACCATCGCGGTGGCGGGCGTGCTTCGGCGCGCGAAACGGCCGGGCGCGTGGCTGCCGGGGCGATAGCCAAAAAGTGGTTGCGCGAACGCTACGGGGTACAAATTCGCGGCCATTTAACGCAAATCGGCGAAATCATTATTCCCTTCAAAAGCTGGGATGAGGTGCACAACAACCCGTTTTTTTCGGCTGATGCCGGCGTGCTACCCGCACTGGAAGACTACATGGATGCACTGCGCAAATCCGGCGATTCCATCGGTGCAAGACTTACGGTGGTGGCAGAAAATGTTCCGGTTGGCTGGGGTGAGCCGGTATTTGATCGTCTGGATGCCGAGATTGCCTACGCACTGATGAGCATCAACGCGGTAAAGGGAGTCGAGATCGGCGCGGGATTCAGCTGCGTGACGCAGAAAGGCAGCGAACATGGCGACGAACTGACTCCCCGGGGTTTTCTGTCCAATAACGCGGGCGGTATTCTCGGCGGCATCTCCACCGGGCAAGACATCGTCGCGCACATCGCCATTAAACCGACTTCCAGCATCCGCATTCCGCGCCGTTCAATCAACAAGGCAGGCGAAGCCGTGGAAATATCCACCGAAGGCCGTCATGATCCCTGCGTCGGTATTCGCGCGACACCGATTGCCGAAGCAATGCTGGCACTGGTGCTGATGGATCACGCATTGCGGCATCGCGGGCAAAACGCCGATGTGGTTTGCGACACCCCGAAGTTGCGTTAGCCGGTCATTGAAATTGACAAGCGGGAAGGGGCTACGGATAATTCGTTCATTCTTTTCAGGTTACAAATTTCCTATGTCCAATAAGCATCTGTTACTGCCGATGGCTGTTCTGTTCACTGCCGCGCTGGTTGCCTGCGGCAAATCTGAAACTCCTGCCGCAACGTCATCGAGTCCGGCGGCCAATTCCAATTCGGCTGATGAACTGGTGGTAAAAATCGGTGCTTCCGCGCCGCTTACCGGACCGCAGGCGCATATCGGCAAGGACAATGAGAACGGCACCCGCATGGCGATTGAAGATGCCAATACCAAGGGCATTACCATAGGCGGCAAGAAAGCCCGCTTCGAGCTCCTCAGCGAGGATGACCAGACCGACCCCAAGACCGCAACCATCGTGGCGCAGAAACTTGTTGATGCAAAAGTGAGCGGCATCATCGGCCACCTGAATTCCGGCACCACCATTCCCGCTTCCCGGATTTACAGCGACAATGGCATTCCGCAAATCTCTCCTTCGGCAACAGCCGTGGCTTACACCGCGCAGGGCTTCAAGACCGCGTTCCGCGTAATGGCCAACGACGGACAGCAGGGCAAAGTACTGGGCGAATTCGCAGCAAAAAATCTGGGCGCGAAGAAAATCGCGGTGCTGGATGACCGGACTGCTTATGGTCAGGGCCTGGCGGATGAGTTCGTCAAGTCGGCGCAAGCCAATGGCGCGCAAATCGTGGCGCATGAATACACTACCGACAAGGCGGTGGATTTTACGGCCGTGCTGACTTCCGTTAAAGGCAAGAAGCCCGATCTGGTATTCTTCGGCGGCATGGACCCCCAGGGCGCCCCCATGCTCAAACAACTCAGGTCGCTGGGTATCGATGTGAAATTCATGATGGGCGACGGCGGTTATACACCTAAATTTATTGAAAATGCAGGCGCCGCCGCCGATGGTGCCTATGCCTCTCTACCCGGTGTGCCGCTTGAAAAAATGCCCGGCGGCAAGAATTTCTCGCAACGTTACGAAGCAAAATTCAAGCAACCGATCCAGTTGTATGCGCCATATTGCTACGATGCGGTAAACGTGATGATAGCCGCGATGCAAAAGGCGGGATCAGTCGAGCCGGCGAAATACCTGCCCGAATTGGCAAAAACTGAATTCGACGGGGTAACCGCAAAAATCATTTTTGATGAGAAGGGCGACCTCAAAGGAGGAGCCATTACGTTGTATCAAGTTCAGCAAGGAAAATGGCAGCCCTTGCAAACCATGGGCGGTCAAACCGCAGCCGGGAGTTCGCCTGCGGCGGCTTACTGATGGACTGATGAATTGTTAAACAAAGCGACACCTAGCGTGTCGCTTTGTTTTTGGAATGCACTGGCATTCTTGTTATATAACGTATGGACATATTTTTACAACAAATCCTCAACGGTCTGGTACAAGGCAGCGTGTATGCACTGGTTGCGCTGGGCTATACCATGGTGTACGGCATCCTCGGTCTGATCAATTTCGCGCACGGCGAAGTGGTGATGGTGGGGGCGATGGTAGCGCTGACCGTCAGCCGGTTACTGCTCGCCGCCGGTTTGCCGCCCTTGCTGGTGCTGCTGATCGCGTTGCTGATCGCGGCTGCGGTGTGCATGGTGCTGGGCTACGGCATCGAACGTATCGCTTATCGCCCGTTGCGCAATGCACCGCGTCTGGCACCGTTGATTACGGCAATCGGCGTTTCCATTGTGCTGCAAAATCTGGCCATGATTTTCTGGGGCCGCGGTTATCTCGCGTTTCCGCAATTGTTGCCGAACGCTGCCCACACACTGGGTGGCGCGGTCATTAACGATGTCCAACTCATCATCATGCTGGTTGCATTGCTGATTATGGGAGGATTGATGCTGCTGATACATCGCTCGCGACTGGGCCGCGCGATGCGTGCCGTGGCTGAAAATCCGTCTGCCGCCGCATTGATGGGTGTGGATATCAACCGTGTTATTTCCCTAACCTTCATGCTGGGCTCCGCGCTGGCGGCAGTGGCAGGTATCATGGTCAGCGCAAATTACGGCATCGTGCATTACTACATGGGATCCATACTTGGCCTGAAAGCATTTACTGCCGCAGTTCTCGGGGGCATCGGCAATTTGCGCGGCGCGATGCTGGGGGGGGTGCTGCTGGGGTTGATTGAAAGCTTGGGTGCGGGGTACATTGGTGATCTCAGCGGCGGCTTTTTCGGCAGTAACTATCAGGACGTGTTCGCCTTCTTTGTATTGATTACTGTGCTGATTTTCCGTCCGTCCGGTTTGCTGGGAGAACGTGTTGCGGAACGCGCTTGAAATATGAATTTAGGAAAATTTCCCTATTGCAAGAAATGTAACACATTGCGTGTGTTCGCCGTGCTTGCCGTCGTGCTGCTGGCGCTACCCTTCGTAACCGATGCATTGCTCGGACGCGGCTGGGTGCGCATCGCCGACTTTGCGTTGCTCTATATCATGCTGGCGCTGGGGCTGAATATCGTGGTCGGTTACGCGGGATTGCTCGACCTCGGTTATGTGGCCTTCTTCGCCGTGGGCGCCTACAACTATGCCTTACTCTCCTCGCCGCAGTTTGGCTTGCACTGGCCGGTATGGCTTGTGCTGCCGTGCGGCGCGGTACTGGCTTGCGTATTCGGCGTGTTGCTCGGCGCTCCCACCCTGCGCCTGCGCGGCGATTACCTTGCCATCGTCACGCTGGGTTTTGGCGAAATCATACGCATCTTCCTCAATAACTTGAATGCTCCCGTTAATATTACCAACGGCCCGCAGGGCATCAATATGATAGACCCGGTTCAGAGCGGCGGGTTTTCCCTGGGTGCTGCACACGAACTCTTCGGCATCACCCTGCCTTCGGTGCATCTGTATTACTACCTGTTTCTGTGCTCCACCCTGCTGGTGATATTTGTATCGCTGCGTCTGGAGGATTCCCGCATCGGCCGTGCCTGGATGGCGATCCGCGAGGATGAAGTGGCGGCGGAGGCCATGGGTATCAACACGCGCAATATCAAGTTGCTCGCCTTTGCCATGGGTGCGACTTTTGGCGGTTTGTCCGGCGGGCTATTCGCGGGATTTCAGGGTTTCATCAGTCCGGAAAGTTTCGGCCTGACGGAATCGATCATGATTCTGTGCATGGTGGTGCTGGGCGGCATGGGGAACATCGGCGGAGTGGTGCTGGGCGGCGTGCTGCTGGTATTGCTGCCGGAAGCGTTGCGCAATGGCGCGGGACCGGCACAGCAATGGCTGTTCGGCAAGACCTTGGTTGATCCTGAAAGTTTACGCATGTTGCTGTTCGGTCTGGCGCTGATCGTCGTGATGCTGGTACGTCCGGCCGGTTTATGGCCTTCGACCCAGCGTCGCCGGGAACTTTCCGACGAGGATAAAGACGTGGTATCTCAGGAGCAGGAGAGCGTATATGACGCATCCAGGTGAATCCCTGCTCAAGCTTGAAGGCATAGGTAAACGTTTCGGCGGTTTGGCCGCCCTGTCCGATGTTTCGCTGCACATCGGGCGCGGCGAAATCTACGGTCTGATCGGCCCCAACGGTGCGGGCAAGACCACCCTGTTTAATGTCATCACCGGGCTGTATCAATTGGACGAAGGCGCGTTCAATTTCGACGGTATCGCTTATGTCCGATGCAAGCCGCATGTACTTGCAGCTGCGGGAATAGCGCGTACTTTCCAGAACATCCGTCTGTTCGCCAACATGAGCGCGCTGGAAAACATCATGGTCGGGCGGCATCTGCGCACACGAACCGGCATCTGGGGTGCGCTCACGCGCAATGCGGCCGCGCGTGCAGAGGAACTCGCCATCACGCAACGCGCGCGCGAATTGCTGCGCTATGTCGGCATAAACCGTCCTCCGCAGACTCTGGCCAAACACCTTTCCTACGGCGAACAGCGGCGCCTGGAAATTGCCCGCGCATTGGCCACCGATCCCAAGTTGCTGGCCCTGGACGAACCGGCAGCCGGCATGAATGCCACCGAGACAGCCAGCCTGAAGACCTTGCTGCAAACCATACGCGACAGCGGTATCACCGTACTGCTGATCGAACATGACGTGAAGCTCATCCTCGGTTTGTGCGACCGCGTGGCCGTGCTGGACTACGGCAAGAAAATTGCCGAAGGCGTGCCGGAAGACGTGCGCCGCAATCCGGCCGTGATCGCGGCGTATCTGGGGGGCGAAGCAGCATGAATCTGCTGGAGGTCGAAAATCTCAAGGTCAGTTATGGCGGCATTCACGCGCTGAAAGGCATCAGCCTGAGCGTGGCACCCGGCGAACTGGTCGCATTGATAGGCAGCAACGGCGCGGGCAAAACCACCACGCTCAAAGCGCTAGCCGGACTGCTGCATCCCGCCACCGGAAAAATCACCTACAACGGATCGTCCCTGCTCACTATTCCCGCGCACCGGCGCGTACATGACGGGTTGGCGCTGGTACCCGAAGGGCGCGGAATTTTTGCCCGTCTCACGGTGGCCGAGAATTTGCAGATGGGCGCTTACACACGCGACGATACCCCGCAAATTGGCGACGACATTGCGCGCATGTATGCCCTGTTTCCGCGTCTGGCAGAACGTCGTACGCAGGCAGCCGGAACCCTGTCCGGTGGTGAACAACAAATGGTAGCCATGGCACGCGCACTGATGAGCCGCCCCAAACTGCTGATGCTGGACGAACCCAGCATGGGACTCGCGCCGATGATGGTGGAAAAAATATTTGAGACTATTCGTGACATATCCGCGCAGGGAGTCTCCATCCTGCTGGTTGAACAGAATGCGAAACTCGCGCTCGAAGTCGCGCAACGCGGCTATGTGCTGGAGAGCGGATTGGTTAATTTGTCCGGCGCCTCAATTGAATTGCTGGGCAGCGAAGCGGTACAGCGCGCCTATTTGGGGGGTTAGCTACCGTAGGGCGCAATAACCAACGGGCATTGCGCCGCATGTTCATGTTTCAATCGTTATACTCTAATTCTGCCTCATCTCCGCCCGCCCAATTCTTCGGATAAATGCCTTCAGCAACCAAGCGATGAAACGTCGAATAAGGCCAATCTGCAACGCACTTGACCAAGCCATGTTTCACCGGATTGATATGCACATAATCCATGTGCGCCCGATAATCACGTTCATCCCGAATCAGGTGTTCCCAATATCGCCGCTGCCATATACCCCGCTCTCCACGCCGGATGCGCACCGCCGACAATCTTTCGGTGCGCGGCAATGCCTTGGAAAATTCCATTTTGATCAGCCGCCAGCGGGTTGCGAAATCCGCATCACCCGGCGGCAATTCGATGATGCAATGCAAGTATTCGGGCAATACCACCCAGCCATGAATTTTAAAAGGGTGACGATGCCGTACCGACTTGACCACAGTGCGCAACAGATCGATGTGACGTGTCAGAAGATCATTACCTTGCCGTTGCAGCAGGTTGACGGTGAAGAAGTAAGTTCCGCCCGGATACCAGGCGCGACGGTAATCAGGCATGGCGACAGTATCGCGGAGGAAATCATTCGGCGGTGTCAACTTTTCAAGCTCACAGAGCTTAGAAAATTGCCTGCCTTTGGTGCAATGCCCGTTGGTTATTGACGCCCTACCCATTTACATAGAACGCGTGTAGGGTGTCAATAAGCGAAGCGCATTGCACCGGATGTTTTTATTCGGGGAATTAGCGATTGCGCCTTACGCGGGTTCGGTTTATTTCTTAACCATTATGTGCATCATGACTCCCTGGGCTATAAAGCCGCTGCTGTAGGCTGACAATACTCCTGGAAAATGATCTGCGGCGACAAGGAGGCGACCACCGGCCAAAACCGAAAATGGCACACTGGAGATACTGGTTATTAACTGCCCCCCTGACAAACTCCATGTAAAACCTGAAACATTAGGTGCAAATGGATGGGTAACAGGTGTTCTTGAATCTGGACAGCCGGTGAGGATGGTGCCGTATGCTAGGGGAAACGGACAAACAAATGGAGCTACAAATTCTGTAGCTACAATTGTTCCAGTACCATCAGCGTTAATAGTAACAGTTCCTGTTACTGATGCAAATTCGGATTTTTGATTTTGATCTTGTGTAACATCAGCACGGAAAGTGTTTGCTTGAAAAACCCCTACGATATCAGCAGCGGTTATTGGAGTCGTCCCATCAAGTTTGTCGATGCGAGCCGACTGTACGTCGATGCGAGCCGACTGTACTGCAGCGGGAAGTGTATTAACGAAATCCGAAAGTGTTTTAACGTTAGCGGTCAGCGTATCAATAGCCGTAGCCAGTGCCGCGAAATCGGCATTGACATCGGCTGCTTTGGCAGGGGTACCCGCTGTGAAAATATTGGGTACCGTGGTAGCAGCACCTGCAACTCCGGAGCAAACAAGGAGGGAAAAGGCAAAGATTGAACTACGAATAAAACTGCGCATGATGATCCTCTCTAAGTGAATTGAATGGTTTAAATTAAAATTTACTGCCAATCGACGGCATCCCAAAATGCGTTACTCTGCCCCCAGACCATGGCAACTTGGGTTGGTGTATTCGATGAATTTATCGCGATATAGTTGGTCGTGCTGATAACAACTGAAGTGGGCGCAGTCGCTCCTGCGGCCATCATGTTCAATGCTCCGCTGGTCACGGAAGTCAGTGCGTTGTCATACGTTGCTTGGCTGATAATGGTGGTCGGTGCATTTGCGCCCAACTGGACCAGACTGACAGCCAGCGCTTTTGCTTTATCAACCAGCGTCGCACCCGCTTGATTGTTAGCCACTACCGCCAGTGCCGCCAGACGTAGCGTGCCCGCGTCGCTGGTCAGGTGTGTGGAGGAGGTAAACACGGGAGCCGTCGAGGCGGGAATGCCGAGTATTGTGCCTGCGGTACTCAGCGCGGCAACAGCGGAAGCGGCAGTAATTGGAGTGCTTGAGCTGAACGTGCCCAAACGATTTTGCAAATCGGCCACGGCAGTTTCGGTGACGATGGTTACGGGGACTCCACTGTTTGCTGAAATGCTGCTGCTGCTGGTGATAATGCCCCGCAGAGGGACTGTGGAGGTTTCAGTTGTTCCTGTGACTTCATTGTAGTAACTACCCGTCACTTCAACGATGATGGGGTATGCCACGCTGGCGTTATAAGAAATTACCGCTACACCACTGGCATTGATGGTTCCTCCTGAAACGAGGGAAACAGGAGTGCCATTAGCATCTTTAATAACGACCGTACCATTCGAAAATGGGCCTTTAAAAGGGGTAACGGTAGCGCTGGTGGTCACTACCCCACCTCCATTGCTGCTACTGCCGCCTCCGCCGCATCCGGCAAGAACTAAAGTTGTGATTGCGATAAGAGCAATGCCCAGTTCAGTTGCCTTGCGGAAGGTGAATTTCAATTGCATTGTGTGGCACTCCCTGAGTTTGTTAAACATCAAATCAATTTCGGTTTCAAGTCATGTAGCCTGGATGCAGCGTAGCGAAATCCGGGAGCGCCCGTGAGGGCGCAGTTTGTTACCTCCGGCACGGTAGTGACAGAAGGGCCCCGGATTACGCTACGCTCCATCCAGGCTACGGCTGGCTCGCAGGCATCAATCAGGGAGCAGAAAAATGGAAAATGCCCAACTCTATGGCTGGGCATAAGAAAAAACAGAAAGCGGGGAACTATCCCGGTGCGGGCTTCTAACGCTGGGCGCTGGGCGCTGGGCGCTGGGCGCTGGGCGCTGGGCGCTGGGCGCTGGGCGCTGGATGCAAGATCTGATGCTGGAGGTACGAAAACATCAAGATTCCCCTTTGGCGGCTGAATGCAGTTTAGTAATAGTTCTTTGGCTATCGTAGGGCGGACATACGCCTCGAATGCCATTTCTTGAAAATGGCAGTCAGCTTCCATTCTGACTTTTCCTGACTGCGCTCCGAGCCATCTGTGCGGCTCGCTATGCTTGCTTTAGGGAAATGCGATGCGGTTGAGATGCTCTGCGATTCGCGCGGATTTGTCAAATACTATACTATATTTATCGGGTTAACCGGCGTAGCCTGAAGCATGGTTGCGCGCGTAGGATGTGTTGCGCTGCACTCCACATATCCTGCTTAACTGAAGGTTCCGCAAGTAGCCTTTGTTTTGCCTAGCTGTTTTTAAATCGCGGCGGATTACAACCGCCCAACTATGTTTGAGTTTGCCTTGCGATAGTGATTCAAAGTTGGCGGGATAATCCAGCGCGGATTTTTCAACATCTGACAGCAGAAAACGTACGACTGGTTTTTCTTGTGCATCGCAAACTTGCTTGGCGTTGGCTCCGATACCGTCGGTGGTGGCGATCAGCAGCCGGTGCTGGATGCTCGGCCTGTTCGATTCGCTGAGGAATTTATCTACATCGTGTTTGGTGATGTCGTAGTCGGGCGAGTAGCATTTGGATTGCACCGCCCAGTCATCACCGTTCTTATGCCGGAATACAAGGTCAATGCCGCAATCCGCCCCCCAGCGCCCCGGCCATTCATCCCACAGCCACACCTGATCAACTTGCGTCGCCCATTCGGGATCGGCTTTGAGAAACCATTTGACGAAATGCTCGAACTGCTTGCCGCGTTTGAGCGAGTCGGGGTCGAGGCTTTCGTAGAAATCGGAGAATTGGGCGGTCAAGATTCCGTACCATTTGGTTTAGTTATGAATCATGGAATTCGTTCTTACATTCCAACAAGTTGTTGAAATGTAAGAAATGTGCGCAGTGTTCAGGGGCCTATTATAGAACGTCAGAGCCCCAATACAGACAGCAAAAGCTTCGTTCCGATCACGTAAAGAAACACCGCGAATATTCTCTTGAGAGTCGGTACCGGCAGTTTGTGGGCCGCTCTGGCACCCAACGGGGCAACCAGCACGCTGGTTACCACCAGACCGGCCAGAGAAGGCAGATGGACAAAACCGAGACTCCACTCGGGCAAATTTGTAACAGACCATCCGTTAAGCGTGTAGCCTATGGTACCGGCAATCGAGAGTGGAAAACCAATTGCAGCCGAGGTACCGATAGCATTGTGCATCCTGACGTTGCTCCAGGTCAGAAAGGGCACGGACATGGCACCGCCGCCTATGCCGACAAAGCTTGAAACCAGCCCGATAACCCCGCCCGCAGCCGCCATCCCGACCGTGCCGGGAAGTTCGCGTTTGGGTTTGGGCCTGAGATTAAGCAGCAATTGTGTGGCCACATAGAAAATGAACACAATAAAAAATCCTTTGAGCAAACCGGCCGGAAGTCTGGCCACCAGAAACGTGCCGGCCAATGTGCCCAGCAGGATGCCCGGCGTGATGCGTTTCACAATGCTCCAGTTGATTGCACCATGTGCCTGATGGGCCCGCAAACTGGACACGGAGGTGAACATGATGCTGGCAAAAGAGGTGCCGATCGCAATGTGCATTAAATGGTCGGCAGGAAAATGCTGGGCCATAAACAGGAACAGCAGAATCGGCACAATCAACACCCCCCCGCCCACGCCCAGCAGGCCCGCCAAAAATCCGGCGATGCTTCCGGCAACAAGGTAGATCACCACTATTTCCCACAGATTCATAAACGTGTGTCCTTGCTTTATGGCGACGTTAAGTTGCCGCACAGGAAAATAAAATCAGGCCGCATGTTGGTTCAGCCAATCCGCCAGTGAACGGTAATTTCCGAAATCTTCAACAGCGTGGGCCGCGATTTGAGTATGCTCAGCAGCTATCAATTTGGCCAGATCATTTCCGGGGCCGATTTCTATCGCCATATCGATTCCCGATTCCGCCAGCGCATCCATACATGCGTCCCAGCGGATCGTGTTGGAAATTTGCCGTGTAAGGGCACTGATCGCATCCCCGCGTGACCGAACGGGCGTTGCGTCTACCGAACCCAATACGGTTATCCGTGGTGCTGTGATCGAACTTGCATGCAAACTATCGCGGAAAGAATCGGATGCTTGCGAGAGATAATGGCTGTGGGCGGGTATGGTTACGGGCAGGTGAACCAGATTCGGGTTAATCGCCCGGAATTCGGACACAAAGCGCGCGACCGCTTCACTTGTCCCGGCCAGCACTTCTTCCCCGGTTTTCCGCCTGATGGCCACCTCCAGACCGAGTTCGACTATCGCCCGGTCACGCTCGGCCAGTGTTGCCGGAGAAACCCGCCCGCGCCATAGCACCATGCGGCCGCCGTTTTCTCTACCGGCAGCTTCGTCCATCAACCGGGCGCGTTCACGCACCAGTTTAAAAGTCTCCAATGCAGAAAGTGAACCGGCAACATAATAACCAATCAATTCCCCGAGCGAGTAACCGGCGACCAGACTCGCCTCGGGTAACAGTGGCGCGATCCGTATCCAGGTTGCCAGCTGAAAAAAAGCGATGGCGAATTGGGCGTTCGAGTTGAGGAAAATATTTTTGTCATCAAGCCCTGCCCACCATTGGTCCATATCTTTTCCAAGGACCTCGCTTGCAGCATGACGAATGGATTCACATTCGGGTGCCAGGAGCAATTCATCCAGCATGTTGCGATGCTGGCCTGCTTGCCCGGAACAAAGAATGGCGAGTTTCATTACTTCTGTGTTTCTGTGCGCAGAATTTCGAGGCGATGAGCCACCCATGTTGCGGCCACCATGTCCGCGCTGCCACCCGGACTGAGATTGCACGCCACAAGTGCACGGTGCAAAGCAATCAAACGGGGCCGCCAATGTGACGAGGTGACTCCGCCCGAGCGGTTGAAATCTGCGGCGCCACGGCGTACAAAATCAAGCCCCTGTTCGCCGCCCCGCCACAGCAGATTGGTATCGGGCAGATGTTCCATCAATTTCATCAGCGTACCGATGAGTGCTGTTTCACGATCATGGCCTTCCTGTAGCAGGCTACGCAAAACAGGCAGGCCAATTTGATATACGCTTGGGAACCCGGAAGCGGCTTCGATTCTTGCACCGCCCGCAGCGAATCGGTCAAACACCTTATTGCCGTGGGAAGGGGGCGAATCTTCACGCCCCGCCAAAATATCCGCTCCCCATATTTTGGCTACGATTGCCCCGCATTCCAGTTTTGCCAAAATAGGGTCGGACATACTTCTTGCTTCCGCCGCAACGAGCAAACCGAGATTAAAGATTGCGCCCCGATGCGTGTTGACCCCCCCGGTTGCTAGCAACATTTTTTGTTCGGCATCGATACCGATACGCTGAAGTTCGCGGAAAGATTTTCCCAGTGCACCGGCCCGGGCAAGTGCCGCGAAGCTTCCTTGCAATGCAGCCATGCTGGAAAAAAAGGAACCCAGATTCATGTCGCGGTGACTACCCGAATCGACCGGTGTAACCAGACCGGGTTTCGGCCAGGCCATGATCTCATGGTGCAGCGCATCAAGACAAATTTGTTCAAGTTTCGAATAGGGGCCGTTTGAATTGCAGACTTGATTTCTTGTGTCGGCCGGATGAGGGCTTGAAATTTCCGCCGTCTCCATTTCATGCGCCCGTTAATAAATCCTGGTTTAAATCTTCGACAGAAACCAAACTGATTTCACGATCCGATTTGGCAAGCACCTTACGCGGTACGCCATTGCGCAGGGCGACAGCAAATTCTCGCCAGGCAACAGCCCATCCCGAAGGAAATACTATCTCTCCGTCGAGCCTGGGATGATTTGGCGAAAAGCTCTCCAAGGCCAATAAAAGTTCGCGCAGCTTTGTAATTTCGCCACATTCCAATAGCAAGTCGAGGTCGCTCTTCTCATCAAGATAATTCATGCCGGTAAATATTTGCGACGATAACGAGCCATACGTGCGCGCCTCTGTAACAGTATTTGTAAACAGAACATGCAGTAGTTTCAGGCTGTCGCGCCAACTTTTCGGCGCATGGTCTATTGCATCAGCAAGCAAAAGCGGGCGGGCATGGCGAATGATTGCAGCACGGTTGGCCCGCAGTGAAACGCGCGTGCGTACCGGTGCTGAAGGCAGGGTGAAGCCGAGTATAATTTGATCGGACAAGCATGCATGATCTTCTGTTTGACGGGCCACCACCAGAGGAAATCCACGCTTGATCCAAGTGCGTGCAGGGTCGGCTTCTCCATCACTGGCAAACCATGCTGAATGCATCGCCGGATCGAGCCAGACAAGATCATGGCGCCGGAAATAAACTTGGCTCACGAGTTTTCCACGAGTTGCGCGGTCGGTGCAGCCAGTTGGCGACCGCCGCGCTCAAGTCCGATTGCGGCGCGCTGATCGGAAGTTTTGGCCGGACCCAGTGCGGCAAGCAAACGCTCAGGCCAATTATCTTGTTCCTGCCATATTTCGTGTATGCCGCCCATACGCCAGAAATTTCCGGCACCGGGTGCAAAAACGGGAGAATCCTGGGCGAGCTCTTCCAGCCGTTCGACGCTGATTTTGGTGACACGGGACATGGCGCGCAAATCCATCACCCGCACCTGTGCATCGGGCAGGGCGCAGATGCAATCGGCCATCATGCCAAAAGAAAGAAATCCGCCGCTGACCGCTTCACCGTTAATGACTGTAAGCAAGCTGTGGCCTTGTCTGCGTGCCAGATCAACACAGCGCACCACATGGGCAAAATAGCCGTTGAGGCCCAGCAATTCTTCGTGGCGTGACAACACTTGGCCTTGGGTATCGGCAATGAATACAATGGGGCGGGTTGGATTGCCGGACGCAAGGTCGTCACCCACGACTTGCAGGATTGCTCCGGCGACTTTTAGCGCAATGGCCCCGTCTATCGCGGCATGATCCCGCGTACCGATCACAGCCAGAATTTGATTGCCAATTTTCGCCGATCCGTGCAGAAACGAGCCATCGAAAATCAGCTCGTGGCATCCCGCCCCGAACAGGCGGTCATAGGTGGTCAGTTCACTCATGCCGGTACTCCCGCTTGGCGGTTGAATTCTGCAACGGTCATTTCAGAAATCCGGCCGGGTTCGCTGAAAATTTCCTGCCATATTTCCTTTCCGTCGCGCGCTCTGTCAAAACGCGCTCCGCGATTAACCAGAGTTTTTTGCGCTGTCAGCAATGTGTTGAGATCGTCCGCCGCCAGCGGGTTGAGCTGATATTGCTCGATTAGTTGTATCGCAGCCAAACGGAATGCCGGAATCAGGTCATCCACCAACAGGGTTGCTTCACCCAGCGTGCGGCGCAACTTTCCCCCGGTGACGCGCCACACCAGGGCACGGTCGCGCGAATCAAATTCGTCTACTCCCTTGACGGTTTCGATGACCTCGGGGCCGGAAAGTCCGAGTCGCCCCTGCTCGGACATGACCACCTCCGCGCACAATCGGGCAACGATGCCCATGCCCCCGAATGCCCCGCAGGAGCCGCCCACGAGCGCAAATACCGGAATGCCTGCCGCCTGAACCTGAAGCACGGCCCGCACTATTTCCGAGAGGGCGATCAGCCCCGCGTTGGCCTCGTGCAAACGCACCCCGCCCGAATCCGCCAGCAACAACACGGCAGCCGGTCGCTCACTCAGCGCCTTGGCGAGCAGGCCGCAAATTTTTGCACCGTGTACTTCACCGACTGATCCGCCGTAGAAGCGACCTTCCTGTGCCGCAATCATCACAGTGTGGCCGGACAGCGTGGCGTTCCCGACGATGACGCCATCGTCAAAAGCAAGCGGCGTATCCAGAAGGGCCAAATGGGGACTGGTTATGCGCAACTCGGGCGGGCAAAATTCGGTGAAAGAATCCGCGTCGACCAAACCGCTTATGCGCTTGCGTGCAGAAGCCTCGAAATAGCTGATTTGGTGACCGCTCATGACGCTACACCGCAGCACGTTTCAAAAGCCTGATCGAGGCGCAGGCTGACCACCGCAGGAGTCGCTCCCGCATCATTGATGGTAAAACTGAGGCCGCCGGCAGCATGGCGCCTGGCGAAATCATGCAGCACCGCCTCCCATATGTCGCGAAAACCGTGGGCGGAAGTATTGACTACCACGGTGCAGTTATTGTGTGCAGGGTTGGATTCGACCAGAATTTCCAGATTGCCGGATGACACGACCCCGCAGATCGCGGCGCGTGCGACCTCTTGAGGCGGCAATGCTGAAGGCAAAGTAAGGGTAAATTTTTCCATGGTCTCGATTCCTGTTACCAGTTACGAAATTGCTTGGGCGGGTCATACAATCCGCCCGAGGCCAATACCAAATCCTTGATGCTGCGCGCGGCCAGCAGATCACGCGTGGCATCCCGCTTCCTGATTCCCATGTCTTCGGGTCGCCGGATGATGCCGCGATCCCGCAGGTTTTCGACTATCCGCGCATCGCGTGCCATGCCGACCGGTGTATAACCCGCCACCCCGCGTATCGCTTGTTCGCGTTCTTCCGGGGTCGTGCACAGCAACAAATTGGCGATGCCTTCCTCGGTAATAATGTGTGTCATGTCTTCGCCATAGATCATCACCGGCGGCAATTCCATATTCGCCGTCTGCGCCAATTCCCACGCGTCGAGGCGCTCGACGAAAGTCGGATGCATGTGTTCGCGGTAAGTTTCAACGATTTGCACAACCAGCTTTTGCCCGCGCGGCATGGCGATATTGCCGCGTCCTTCGCGTCCCGCGCGCAGCCAGGCGGGGGAGGCATGGCGGCGTCCGCGTGCATCGGCCCCCATATTCGGCGCACCCCCAAACCCGGCGATGCGTCCCTTGGTGGCGGTTGAACTGTTGCCCTGCAAATCGATTTGCAAGGTGGAGCCGATGAATAAATCGCAGGCGTAATGACCGGCTGCCTGACTGAAGGCGCGGTTGGAACGCATCGAGCCATCGGCTCCCACAAAAAAGATATCGGGCCGCGCCGCGGTGTAACGTTCCATGCCGACTTCTGATCCAAAACAATGTACCGATTCGACAAAGCCCGCCTCGATAGCCGGGATTAGTGTCGGATGGGGGTTCAGCGCCCAGTGGGTACAAATTTTCCCCTTCAGGCCCAACTCTGCCGCGTAAGTGGGCAGCAGCAATTCAATCGCCGCCGTATCGAAGCCGATGCCGTGGTTCAGGCTGGTGATACCGTATTCCGCATACAAGCCTTTGATCGCGATCATCCCCATCAGCACCTGAATCTCGGTAATCTGCGCGGGGTCGCGGGTGAACAGCGGCTCGATGTAATGCGGGGTGGGTGCTTTAACCACAAAATTTACCCAGTCGGCGGGAATATCGACACGCGGCAGTTTGTCCACGATTTCGTTGACCTGGGCAATCACAATACCGCCTTTGAAAGCGGTTGCCTCCACGATAGCCGGTGTGTCTTCGGTATTGGGGCCGGTATAGAGATTTCCCTCGCGGTCGGCAGCCTGCGCCGCGATGAGTGCGACCCGTGGTGTCAGATCGACGAAATATCGCGCAAATAATTCCAGATAAGTGTGAATGGCACCGATGGTGATTTTTTTGGTTTCGACCAGACGCGCCAGACGTGCCGCCTGCGGCCCTGAAAAGGAAAAATCTATACGGCTGACCTGGCCGCGTTCGATCAGATCGATATGTTCCGGGAGTGCCAGCACAGACTGCACCAGATGCAGATCGCGCAAATGCGTCGGATCGGTCTTCACCAGACTGCGCGCGAGAAAATCCGCCTGTTTCTGGTTATTGCCCTCGATACATACCCGGTCTCCGGGTTCGATTATTGTCTCCAGCAGTGGCACTATTTGGTCAGGGGGAACTATGTGTCCGGGAGCAATTCCTGCGGCACGAAGCAGACGTTCGGCACGGTTGCATGCAAGCTGATCCCAGCGTTTGGAAGTCGTGGTATTCATGGGTTGCTTGCCCCGTATATCGCATCCGGAAACGAAGTCGCAATCGACGGAAATATGCAGATCAGCACCACGGCTAAAATCATCAGGGCTACAAAAGGAACGACTCCCCAGATGATGTCCTTGAGTGGAATGTCGGGGGCGATGTTCTTGATGACAAAGATATTGAGCCCCACCGGAGGATGGATCAGCCCCATTTCCATCACTATCGTCATCACCACCCCGAACCAGATCAAATCGAATCCGGCAGCTTTGAGCGGAGGCAAAATTATGGGTGCAGTCATCAGGATAATCGACACCGGCGGCAGGAAAAATCCCAGCACCACCACCATCAACAGTATCACCGTTAACAGCGCCCATTTGGATAGACTGAGCGCGACGATGCCTTCCGCCGCAGACTGGCTGATATGCAAGTAGCTCATCACATAGGAATACAGCAGCGACATACCAATGATAAACATCAGCATGGTTGATTCTTTGAGCGTGCTCGACAGGATAGGCTTGAGTTGCGACGGCCTCCACATTTTGTATATGACTCCAATCAGAATCAATGCCAGAAGTCCGCCCAATCCTGCGGTTTCGGAAGGGGTGGCGAAGCCGCCGTAAAGTGCAATCATGACGCCGACGAGCAGGGTGACAAAGGGCACTACGCGCGGCAGCAGCCGGAATTTATCCCGGAGGGTCAGTTCCATCGCTTCCAGATAGGCCGATTTTTCACCGCCCTGATTGTAGGTGTCGAGTGCCTCCCGGTATTCTTTTTTGTAGCGAAAGGCGGCATAGCCGGAGAACAGCACCACCATCAAAATGCCGGGGCCGATTCCCGCCAGAAACAATCTACCCAGGGATTGTTCGGCTGCAACGGAAAACAGGATCATGACAACGGACGGGGGTAGCAATATGCCAAGCGTCCCCCCGGCTGCAATAATTCCGGCAGCGAAGCGGGGTGAATATCCGCGAGCGCGCATTTCGGGGATGCCCGCACTGCCTATGGCCGAGCACGTTGCCGGGCTTGACCCCGACATCGCCGCAAACAAGGCGCAGGCAAATACATTGGCAATACCCAATCCGCCCGGAATTTTATGCATCCATGCATGGATAGCCAGATAGAGATCGGCCCCGGCACGTGACTTGCCGATGGCGGCCCCCTTGAGAATAAACAACGGGACAGAGAGCAAAGTGATATTGGCCATCTCCTCGTACACATTCAGGGTGATCGTATCCAGTGAGGATCCCGGCATGAATATCAGCATAAACAACACAGCAATACTGCCTAGAGCAAACGCTATCGGCATACCGGAGAACATCAGTACCAAGGTACCGAATCCATACAACATCCCGATTACGCTAACACTCATTGAGGCGTCCTTTTCGAACTTATTCCAGCCAGAATTTGCAGCAAAATTTGCAGGCAGAGCAGGGTCATGCCTGCTGCCATGAGCCCGTAGGGTATCCACAACGGCGGCCCCCAGGTTGAGGATGAGGTTTGTCCTTCGACTACTGCCTCATGCAGCATGCTCCAGGTTTTATAGGTAAAGAAGGTGCAGAATGAAAATGAAGCCAGGTCACAAAATATCAGCCGCACCCGGTTGGCTGCCGGTGAGAAAAATCCTTCCAGCGCACTGATGCCGATGTGTCCGCGTTCCGCCTGGACAAACGCCCCGCACATGAACACCGCTCCGACCAGCAGGAAGACCGAAACTTCATCCTGCCAGTCAGTCGGAACTTTTAGAAAATAGCGCAGCACCACGCTTAGGGTGAGAACCAGGCAAGCGCCCAACAGAGCTAGCATGGAAACATACAAAACGATACTGTTAATCCTGGATTGCAACTTGACCAGCATGCCCAGCACACCGCCTATTGCCGGCGGTGTGACCTGCTTGCGGTCTTCCAGTTCGAATCCGTGACTCACAGGGTTTTCTCTGCCAGCTTAAGAATATTGGCGCAACTTTCGCTCTTCGCACTGTAATTTTTCCATGCGGTTTCACGGGCGATAGCCTGCCATTTCTTGACCGATGCTTCCGTCAGATCAAAAGCCTTTCCACCGGATTTCTGATACACCGCAGCCACCGCCTGGTCGTCGGCTTTCGCTTGCTCAAGGGCAAATTTTTCCATATCTGCTCCTACAGACATAATCGCATCCTGTTGGGCTTTGGGTAGCTGATCAAATACCGTTTTCGAAATCATCAGCGGCTCCAGCATGATCCAGTAAGCTTTTCCGCGTCCGGTTGTCAGATTTTTAGCCACTTCTTCCAGACGGAAGGAGATCAGGCTGGTGGATGAAGTCATGGCTGCATCCAGCGCGCCGGTTTGCATGGCGGCATAAATTTCATTGGATGGCATATCCAGTACCGCAGCACCGGTCTCTTTCAATACCATGTCCATTTCTTTGCTGCCCCCGCGAACCTTTAATCCCTTTGCATCCGCCGGATCAACGATGGGCGTCTGGCGGCTGGCTACACCGCCTGCCTGCCATATCCAGCTCACGATAATCACGCCTTTGTTTGCCAGCACCTCGGACAGTGCCTTGCCCACTTCTGCGTTTTTCCATTTTGAGGCCTGTTCATAGGAGGTAACGATGCCGGGCAGCAGTCCGATATTTGTTTCCGGGACTTCGCCACCGGCGTAATTGAGCGGCATCAGCGTCATATCCAGCGCGCCTTTTCTCAGGGCACTGAATTGCGCATTGGTCTTCATCAGCGAGGAACCCGCGTATACGGTACCCTTTAGCGCGCCGCCGGTTTTCTTTTCGATTTCTGCTGCAAATTTGCGTACCAACCTATCGCGAAAATCGCCCGCATCTATGGTTCCGCCGGGGAACTGGTGGGATATTTTGAGATTCAATGGCTCCGCAGCAAATACTTGGGGACTGAACATTGCAACGAATGATGCGGCGGCTAAACTCAGCAGGATACGACGGCGATTATTGACCATTTCCAATTCTCCCTATATTAATGAGTACGAACCAAAGAACCCGGACTTTTTATGGTTACTTAAATCATAAACTCTAAAATTGTATACAATTGGTGTTGCAATGTATGCAATAATAGTCTTGCATGTATACGTTGTCAATATCATCCATCGAACCTGAAACAACTTATATCTATATGGAAAGCAAACAACTGCGACGTTCCGAACAAATGAGCGATCAAATCGAGGAACGCATCGCCACAGGCGTTTATCCACCCGGGATGCGGCTGGATGAGACTGAATTGGCCGACAGTCTGGGTGTGTCGCGCACCCCGACACGTGAAGCGCTTATTCAGCTTTCTGCAGCGGGGTTGGTTGAAATACGTCCCCGCCGTGGCGCAATCGTTGCAGAAATCGGCCCCCATCGGCTCTGTGAAATGTTTGAAGTCATGGCCGAACTCGAAGCGATGTGCGGACGTCTGGCTGCCCGGCGAATAACCGAATCCGAACAGCAATCATTGATGGAGGCTCACCAGGCTTGCGAAGCCGCGCGGGATGCAAATGCACCGGATACCTACTACCGTTTAAATGAACAGTTTCATCATTTAATTTACGCGGCAAGCCACAACGTTTTTCTGGAGGAACAAACCATCGCTTTGCACCGCAGATTGCGGCCTTACCGTCGACTTCAACTGCGCGTGCGCGACCGGATGAGCACCTCATTTTCGGAACATGCGGGAATTGTTGAGGCGATCCTTGCAGAAGAGGGTGAACTTGCAGCCGCACGCATGAGGGAACATGTCGTCGTCCAGGGGCAACGTTTTGCCGATTTGGTTGCCTCCCTGCCGCAGCTCGATGGAATGAAACGCGGCTAACTGCCATTCCCTTGCAATTCCTACAGCTTATACGTTTCCCTGCTTTTCTCGTACCGGATGAAGTCGTCGGACTCAAGAATATCCCAGAGATACTGTATAGGCACGACGAGTGATAACTTTCCGCCGGTATCATCGCGAAGATCGCTGCTCTGGATACCCAATAGCCGGAGTCCTCCATTTATCAGAACCGTCTTGCCGGCGGCATTTTTCTCGGTTGAAGGTTCCTCAAAATAGAACACCGGAGCACCACTGTATCCTTGTGCCAATGCCTCATCGAGAAAAATATATTTGAGTCCGGGAGGAATCCCGGGATCGTTCACCGATGTAACCTTGCTCGCAATTTGGGCCTTTTTCGCCAAAGGACTCAAAAATTCCTGGACGCCCTGATATTTTGGAAAGCCCAGAATATATGCCGAGGTCAGCAAGGGAATATTTTCCTGCAGTTTGGGAAATACGGTCTCGTCTATGGCCTTTTGATCAACAATTGAAGGATCCGAATAAACCAGGGGAAAGATGGAAATATCGGCTTTGGGATGATTAAACCACCTCGCCCCATGTGTCTCCTTTTGTTTCGAAAGCCAGTCAAACGAAAAACTCGCGCTTTTGCCCCCGGCAACATTGATGATGACTTCTGCCGAGGGCAACGTAAGGGATTTGGCAATATGGCCTGCCGTAACAAGGTAGTCATTACCGTGATACCGGATAATAAACCCGGTCCCGGCAGGCCCCCCCAATTTTGGTTCAAACTTATTACTGGCCGTATCGCGATACCAAACCTCGACTTGTTTTCCGTCCTTAATTTCCGTTGCCTGTTGCTGACGTAGCAATACCACCGATTTGCTTAATTCTTCCACAGCGGCTGCCTGGGCTGTGACATGCAAAAACATAGCCAGAAGCACAGAAATAATAAGTCGTATCATTCTGGTTTCCTTCAGTTTAAAGAGCGGAACGTTCCGCATGGTTACAACCACCCCACCAAATTACAGCCTAGTTTGACGCCGGCTCTCCCCCCTTGGGAAATAATACCCACAGGCGCCCTTGCTGCTTCATTTTTCCTGCCTGGGCAGCCGCATTTTCTCCGAAACCCCAAAAGAAATCCGCACGTACCGCACCTTTGATAGCACCGCCGGTATCTTGAGCCAGCATCAGTCGATTGAGCGGGGCATTATCACTTGGAAAAGTGGTAGACAAAAACACCGGTGCACCCAGCGGAATAGTGCGCGCATCCACCGCCAGACTGTATTCGTCCGTAAGCGGCACCCCCAGCGCCCCCAGCGGGGCTGTCAGGCTTTCCGGCATTTCACGAAAGAAAACGTAGCTGGGATTTTGCGCCAGCAATGCGGGCAATTTATCGGGATTTTTTCCCGCCCACATTTTGATGCCCTGCATGGAAGCCTCCTCCAGTTTGAGTTCTCCCGCTTCGACCAGTTTCTTGCCTATGGAAACATACGGGTGACCATTCTGGTCGGCATATCCGATTTTAAGCATTTTCCCGTCGGGTAATTCTATGCGCCCGGAACCCTCGACTTGCAGAAAAAATAACTCAATCGCATCATCCACCCAAAACAATTCACGTGCTTTAAGTGCATCCGTATCGGTCGGGGAAGCGGATTTTGCCTCAATCTCGGCACGACTGTAATAGGGGATGACGCGCTTGCCCTGCAGACGACCACGCAAGCGCATGCCTTTCAGCTGAGGATACTCCTCGCCCAGTTCAATGGTAACAAGATCATCCGGTGTGGCATAGACCGGATAACGGAAACGTGTGGTTCTGGTTCGGCTGCCGTAGAGTTTGGGTTCATAGTAGCCGGTGATCATTCCCTGTTCGCTACCGTCGGGGTTGCGCACTTGAAAGGGCGTAAACCAGGTTTCATAAAAGGCGTGTAATGCCGTGCTGTCAGTCGTACCGGTTTGCTCGGCGCTTGAACATATTTCTTGCCAATAGGGTTTGGATTTCAGTACGCGGCAACTTTGCAGCAAAGCAGGCCACGAAGGTGCCAGATCGGCCGTTTGCCAATCCGGCAGCATTTCCCATTTGCTCGCTGAAAACGGGGGAACCGCCGAAACCGCATTTTGTGCGGGTGGATTAACCGGCAAAGTGAAAACGGTGTGCGCAGACGGATTGACTGTGGTTTGAGTGGGCGGGACTGCTGGCGGAGCTACACAAGCTGCCAGCAACAGAAATAATAAGAAAATTGCGCCACGAGTCTTCAGCATTAAATTCGAGTGTAAATCGCAGTTGCCGGTTTTTAGACTGAAATGATCAAATCCCTTATCCCCCCTCGCCGGAAAGCGCGTCGCCCCTGAAAGAAGCGTAAGAAGTTGGATTAATGGTGTTGACCCAAATTTTGGTACCGTTTGCGTCAGTGCAAAATCCTGGGAACACTCAACACAAATTGGGGAATAGGGGCATCAAACTTGGTGCCGTCTTCCGCCAGCATTTGGTATGTTCCGGACATGGTACCCACTTGCGTGGAAAGTACCGTGCCGCTGGTATATTCAAAACTCTGTTTGGGTTTCAGCAACGGCTGCTCTCCTACTACGCCTTGGCCGCGCACTTCCTGCACATCGTGATTGGCATCAGTGATAATCCAATGACGGCTGATCAGCCTGACAGAAGTATCGCTGAGATTGGTCAGGGTGATGGTATAGGAAAAAACAAAACGGTTGTCGGCTTCATCGGATTGTTCCGCAAGGTAATTAACCTTGGTAGCAATATTGAGGCGGTATTTGTTATCGTTGTCCATGATGCTATTTCACAACATTTCATCAGCCATAGCAAGTTGTCTATGAACAATATGCCGGAATAGACAAACCCCGCAAAGCGGGGTTTGTCGGATACAACAGAAAACGGATGCGGCAATTACATCATTCCGCCCATGCCACCCATTCCGCCCATGTCGCCGCCGCCCATGCCGCCGCCTGCAGGCTTGTCTTCCGGCAAATCGGCCACCATGCATGCGGTAGTCAACATCAGACCGGCGATAGATGCCGCGTTTTGCAACGCAGTGCGGGTTACCTTGGTCGGATCAACCACGCCCATGGCCAGCATGTCGCCATATTCGCTGGTTGCGGCGTTGTAGCCGTAGCTGCCCGTGCCTTCCAGCACTTTGTTCACGACAACCGAAGGCTCGTCACCGGCGTTGGCCACAATCGCGCGCATCGGGGATTCCATGGCACGCAGAACGATGGTGATGCCCGCGTCCTGATCGTGGTTGTCACCCTTGATGCCTGCAACTGCTGCCTTGGCGCGCAACAGCGCTACGCCGCCGCCGGGGACTATGCCTTCTTCCACGGCTGCGCGGGTTGCGTGCAGTGCGTCTTCCACGCGCGCCTTCTTTTCTTTCATTTCGACTTCGGTTGCGGCACCGACTTTGATCACTGCAACGCCGCCGGCCAGCTTGGCCTTGCGCTCTTGCAGCTTTTCCTTGTCGTAGTCGCTGGTCGATTCCTCGATCTGCTTGTTGATCTGGGAAACACGGCCTTTGATCGCATCTTCCTTGCCTGCGCCGTCGATAATCGTGGTGTTGTCCTTGCCCACTTCGATCTTCTTGGCTTGGCCCAGTTCTGCCAAGGTTGCCTTTTCCAGCGACAAACCGACTTCTTCGGCGATTACGGTGCCGCCGGTCAGGATGGCGATATCTTCCAGCATGGCCTTGCGACGGTCGCCAAAGCCGGGAGCCTTGACGGCGACGGTCTTCAGGATGCCGCGAATGTTGTTTACCACCAGAGTGGCCAGCGCTTCGCCATCAACATCTTCAGCCACGATCAGCAACGGACGACCGGCCTTGGCAACTTGCTCCAGCAGGGGCAGCAGGTCGCGGATGTTGGAGACCTTCTTGTCGTGCAGCAGGATGAAAGGGTTTTCCATGCCTGCGATTTGCTTGTCCTGATTGTTGATGAAATAGGGTGACAAGTAGCCGCGATCAAACTGCATCCCTTCCACGATGTCCAGTTCGTCTTGCAGGCTGGTGCCGTCTTCCACGGTGATCACGCCTTCCTTGCCCACCTTGTCCATCGCTTCGGCAATCTTCTCGCCGATCACGGTGTCGGCATTGGCGGAGATACTGCCCACTTGCGCGATTTCCTTGCTGGTGGTGCAAGGCTTGGAAATGTTCTTCAGTTCTGCGACGGCGGCAATCACTGCCTTGTCGATACCGCGCTTCAAGTCCATCGGATTCATCCCGGCGGCAACAAACTTCATGCCTTCCTGAACGATGGATTGAGCCAATACGGTAGCAGTGGTGGTGCCATCACCGGCCACGTCGGAGGTCTTGGAAGCAACTTCCTTGACCATCTGTGCGCCCATGTTTTCGAACTTGTCTTTCAGTTCGATTTCCTTGGCGACGGATACGCCGTCCTTGGTAATGGTGGGGGAGCCGTAGGAGCGATCCAGCACTACGTTGCGTCCTTTCGGGCCCAAAGTAACCTTGACCGCGTCGGCCAGAA
>Ga0265327_10000799_pt1 | contig 48232 bp, 71 predicted proteins | sample 41621metaG_FD_202089 | JGI IMG/M metagenome (GOLD analysis project Ga0265327, IMG submission 202089) | Rhizosphere microbial communities from Carex aquatilis grown in University of Washington, Seatle, WA, United States - 4-16-21 metaG | ecosystem: Host-associated > Plants > Roots > Rhizosphere... | reverse complement strand
CGCCCCGCAACGCCAGGAACACTCACATGCCCACCCCCTCACCACGCACAGCCCGCACCGTTCACCTCACACCCGCCCTCCGGGGAGCGCTCGCCCGCGAAGCCCTCCGCCAGGAGTACGCCTCACGCGGCCTCGCCTTCGCCAAACCCACCCTGCGGGTGTTCTCGTGGGAGCGTCCAGAATGAGCATGTTCTACTGCGACGTGTGCGAGGAGTTGAAAGACTCCGATGACGGCTGTGACAACGTCCCCGGCTCGCACACCAAACTCCGCTGCATTGATTGCCTAATCGAAGCGGAAGATGACGAAGAGGAACCCATCCCATGAGCGACCCCTACACCCACACTCTCGCCTCCGACCAACGCTACCGCGTCGCCCAAGCCGCCAACGACAACCCCAGCGGCCACGCCTTTCATAACATGGAACACTTCCACTCCCGCCCGGTGTCGTCCTGGTGGCTCGTCCTCACCGGAGCCGTCGCCGTAGGGATTGGGCTTTGGGTTTGCGGGGTGTGGGGATGAGCCTCATCTACTGTCACACTCACAACCGACACTGGGACAGTGACTTCGCCGAAGAGTGTCCCGTCTGTGCGCGGGACGAACTCAACACCCTCACCCGCCGCACCCTCCACCGCGCAGCCTTCCACCAATGCGTTGACCGCATCGCCCTTGAGCGGGAGGCGTGCGAGCACGCACTGAGGGCCGCACTCATTATATACGGAGAACCCCTTGACCCTCACCGTTGATCAAGTCCTCCAACTGAGGCTGAGCGCTCACTCCCTCCGTCACACTGGCGGAGGGGTCAACATGGGCGTGCCCTTCATCCTCTACCTCCCGGCGGATGACGCTTTCTGCCTCCACGCCTACGGGGCTCCCCAGGCGGTACATAAGGACCCCGCGCTGCTGGCGGAACTCCTGCGCCAGGAGCGGGCCGAACCGGGGTTCATTCGCCGCACCCTGGACGCCGCCGAGCCCCCCGACCTCGCCACGCTCGACCCCGCCGCGCGCCTGCGGCAACGCAGCGCACTAGCCGCAGAGAGCGCCCGCCAGCGCCAAGCCGCCCTTGACGACGCCGAGGCCCGACGCGAGGCTGCGTCACGCCTCCGCTACGCTCCAACGGTCCCCATCACCGACATCAGCTTGGACGACCTCTAGACACGCACACCCCGCACCGTACAGCCCTCACCTCTCTCCGGTTTTCCTCTCACCCACATCACCTTCCCCCTTGACATCCTCCCTCGCGCGTGACTAGAGTGTGAGCGTCACTTCCAACCCCGGCGCACAGCGCCCCAAGCCCAGGACCCACCAATGCCCGCCGTCGATCCCTCCGTCCCCACCGCCACCCGCACCTTCGCGGGGCTGGAATTCCAGGTCCCCATGCCCTACTCCGAGGGCCACGCCCTCACCGCTGGCGAAGCCGCTTGGCTGAACTCCAACCTCGCCAGCGTCATCGGCAACGCCTACTCCGGCGACATCCGCCGGGCCGAAGCCGCTAAGAAGGGCTCCACCAAAACCTGGGACCACGCGGCCAAGTTCGCGGCCAAGTACGAGGGCTACGTCCTCGGCGAGTCCAATCGGGGCGGCAAGGGCACCGGCGGAACCGACGTAGTCGCCGCGCTGGCCCGCACCCTCGCGACCATCGAACTCAAGCGCAAGCTCGTGGCCGCCGGTCACAAGCCCGGCGCGCTGATGAAGGTGAAGAACGCCGATGGCGTGAGCAAGTTCAACGAACTCCTGGACGCCCTCATCGCCCGCGACGGCGAGCACTTCACCGCCCAGGCCCAGGCCCAGATCGCCGACATGGACACCCAGCCGGAGGACGATCTGTTCGCGGGCCTCACCGAAACCACCGAAGTGGAGGCCCCTGTCGCCGCCGAGTAGGCGCACCCCAAACGGAGGGACGAGCCCAACTCTCCCCCTCCGGGCTTCGCCAAGGCAACGGTCAACCCACCCCCGGACCTACCGATTGCCTTGGCGAAGCCACCCCCACACCGGACCACGAGGGAGGGCCACAAGCACCCCTGCACCCCCTAGCCATCCGCTCAGTGTCCGTCGTCCTCAGCCCCCAGGCTCACCCCTGGGGGCTGTTGCCGTTTAGTAGGGGGACCTCATTCCCCTCACCGGCCCAAGGGAGGCCACCATGCGAGACCTCATCGAACGCCAATACGAGTGCGAGTTCATCCGCTTCGCGGAGTGGGACGGGGAGTGCGAGCAATTCAGCGTGCTCCACCAGGGCGAATTCATCGTCGCGGACTCCCTCGCGCTGCTGTTGGCGGAGTTGGCCCAGCGCCAGCCCCGCTGGCCCGCCCTGAGGCTCGCTGCATGACCGCCGCCATCGCCTTCCTCGGCAACCTAGCCTTCTGGGCTTCCCTAGTCCTCACCGGGCGCTACGCGGACCGCAAGGCCGATCAGCGTCAGCGCATCCTCCGCAGGCTCAACGCGTGAGCGAACCCGACCTCACGCTCGGGGACCTCACCATCCCCCCCAACGGCCCAATCCCCCTCGACGCCCTCTGGTACGCCGCCCTCGGCCAACCCCTCGGCATCTGGCTCCGCCTCCGAGGCGACCCCGCCCGCGTCAAGTCCCTCCTCTACGCCGCCCGCCGCAGGCTCAACGACCCCTCCCTCGCCCACCTCGAAATCCGCACCAGCCCCCAAGACCCACGCGGCACACTATGGATTATAAATCCCTCAATCCCGTCCTCTGAGGGCTGAGCCCATGCCCCCCCGCCTCCCCATCTCCACCACCAAATGGACCGGACGCTTGCGCAGCGAGGATGTGGAGTTGCTGACCGCGATGTTCCCCGGAAGGGTCAATGAGATCATCCGCGCCCTCGTCCAGGCGGGGTGTGAGAGCCTGCTGCGACGGGCGGGGGCGGGCGTCAGGCCTGCCAGCCCTAGTGCCCCAGGGCCGACCGAGCCCTAGATTTAGGGGCTTGACAGGCACAAAACCTTGTGCCATCTTGCAGCATCAGTCCCCGCCAAGGCTCCTCATGACCGACCCCGCAGCCTCCCTCCCCCACTACCTCAATGAGGAAGAGTGCGCGGTCCTCATCGGCATCGCACCCGCCACCCTCATGACTTGGCGCTCCCGCTCCAAAGGCCCCCCCTACATCAAAGCGGGAGGAGCCGTCCGCTACTCCCGCACCTCCGTCCACGCTTGGATGAAGGCCAACGAAGTCAATCCTTCCCCTTCGCAGACCGTGACCCCAGCCGAGCCCAAGGGAGCAGCGAGCGAGAAGTGAGAGTTTTGCGCCTTAATCTCAAGGGCGCATCACGGCGAAGAAATCAAGCAAACGCAAAACTCTCTCACCATTCCAACCCCACCAGGACCCACTCCTCATGAACCTCTCCGCCTCCGTCATGCTCGTCGAAGACTCCATCCGCCCCGCGCGTGTGGAATACGACCCCACCAACGACCGCAACAACAATCCCTCCAAGTTCTTCAAATGCCTCGACCCCACGGTCAAGTCCGGTGACCTCGTTATCGTCACCACCTCCACCCGCCACGGCATGACCGTGGCCAAGGTCGTGGCCATCGGCTACGAGGACGTTCCCGTTGACTTCGACTCCTCCGAAACCTGGGGCTGGATCGTTGGCCCCGTCCCTTCCGCCCAACACGACGCCATCCTCGCCACCGAGAAGTCCATCATCGGACGCGTCTCCGCCGCTAACGCCAACAAGATGAAGGCCGAACTCAAGGCCGCCATGGGCCTCGGCACCGTTTCCTTCGCCGACCTCGACCTCGCCAAAGCCGCTGCCATCCCGGCTCCTCCCTCAGCCAAGGAAACTCCCGAGGCGTAACCCGTCCGCCCTGTGCGTCTGTAACCTCGTGTCCCTCAGTTCCAGAGGAGCGGGCGCATAAGAATTGCATATGCAATTCTTATCTACAGTAATTCTTCCTGTAGAAAGGTCGCGGGGAGAAGGGACGTGGAACTCCCACGGACGAAGTCCCTTCTCCCTCACACCTTCCCCCAATCGGAGCTACCCGCCCCATGGCCTCCTGCCCCAAATGCTCCCACCGCCCCATCACCCGCGTCATGGGCGTGCGCAAGTGCCGCCGCTGCGGCCCGCTGGTTGAGCTAAACCCCCCACTCAAGGCCGCCCAATGACCGTCTTCGACCTCATCCTCTCCCTCTCTGACATGCCCCAAAATGCTGAGGTGTTCATGCGGAGTGAGGGCGACTGCCAGTATTCTGAACCCCAATATGTCGAAGATCGTGTTGATGAGGGAAAACCTATCGTCATCATCCAAGGAACGTGAACGTGACCACCAGCCCCCTCCTCACCGCCGACCCCTCCGCCCTCACCGCGTTGTTCGAAGCCGACCCCCTCACCCTCTCCGACTCCGACATCATGGCCCTCATCCTCGAACTCCGCCGCCGCCGCAACGCCTTCGCAGCCGAGGAAGCCGCCGCGAGCCTCAAGCCTAAGGGTACCCGCGCCAAGGCCCCCTCGCTCACCCCCGCCGAAGCCGTCAAGGCCGACACCCCCATCGGCGAAATCTCCTTGGACGACCTGTAATGCCCTCTTCCCCACCCATGACTGACCAAGCCAAACTGGTTGAGGAGCTGCGGACCTATCCGTGGGGAGTGGATGACACCCCCGAGGGGCCAAGGTTGTTGAAGCGAGCCGCTGACCTCCTCACCTCCAAGGACGGGGAACTCAAGGCGTCCGAGATCATGCGCAACCTGTTGAGCGCCAATCTTGAGCGCCGCACTGAGGCGCTAGTAGCCGCCGAAGCCCTCACCCTCTCCTTAAGGGCTGAGAACGAGAGGCTGAGAGGGGCGCTGCGGACCATCAGCAACGGCACCGAGGACCGCGCGCCGCCCTTCCGTGCGATTGGCCCCTCACAGATGGCCGGGATTGCCCGAGCCGCCCTCTCCCAATCTACTGGAGATACGAAGTGAGCGCCGACCTTCTCATACCGATCTGCTTGGTGCTGCTGGTCCTTTTCATTTTCTGGAGGCTCGATCGATGAGCCAGACACCTGAAATGCGCGAGGCTATTGCGAGGATCATTGATCCGCCGTCGTGGCAGGTCCTCGACAGCTATCTGGAGCACGTGAAGCGCCATCATCCGCACGGCGGCTACGACCCCGACAACTTTACGGACAAGGCATCCCTCGCCAAAGCCGACGCCATCCTAGCCCTCTCCGCTCCCTCTCCCGCAGTTGAAGGACAGGGTTCATCCGGTGGAAGAGTGCAGGCAGCGCCTGACGGCGCGACTGATGTTCCCCTCTCCGCTGGAGAGCGGCACGAGTTGGAATGCCTTCGTGCTCGCGTTCAACAGCTTGCTTATCCGTGCTCACCGCACTGCGACAGCTATCTGCGGGAGTTGGCCTTGCAGAACAGTCGATGGACCGGCTTGACGCTGCGCACGGAGCGCGTCGCCTCTGGGTCTGGTGCCCATGTGATTGTGGACGCGGAAAGGGCTGATGGGCGAACCGTCGAAGTGATCCGCGATTACGCCGACATCAGCGACACAATCATCAGCCATTGGGCGCGCCTTCCATCGGAGAGCAGCACCAGCAGTCCGAGCGAAGGTCGTGCAGGCAATCTTGCGGGTGATGAACCCCCTTCTTCCTCCCCGCCCCAGGCGACCAATTCGGAAGTGGAGAGGACCCTAGCGCGTCGCGCCTACGTGATGAGCGAGCCGCACCTGAGTGGCCATCGTGTGGTGATCGGCTTTGAAAGCCGGGAACACGCCATGGCCGCACACGAAGCCGTCGCGCGCCTAGCTCAAAAGGGAGAGAAGACGTGATCGCCGATTACGAACCCGATTTCGACGACGACGACTTCGATGATGAGTTGGAAGACGGCTTTGAGTGCGGCGCGTGGATCAATGGCAAGTTCGACTACCGCATGTGCTCTCTCGCTGGCACCGAGGATTGCGATTGGGAGTGCCCGTATAGCGCCGGGGCTCGTGGCCTTCGCGGGGGAAAACAGCCATGAGCGCCGACGAACTCACCTCCCTCCGAGCTAGGGTCCTAGTGCTGGAAGGGGCGTTGAGAGAACGCAGCGCGCAGCTCGAAATCTGCCGCAACGACTGTCCGATGTTCGAACATGACGAGTTGCAGCGCGAGCGCCACCATCGATCCGACCGAAAGCAACACCCAGGGAGAGACGATGTGAGCGAGCCCACACCCCTGCCGAGCGATTGGCACAACTACGAGGGACTCGCTGCGATCTTCCGCGCAGCGCTACAGGGCATTTGCGCGAACCCGGAGTTCTTCGGAGCGATTTATCAAGGAAGTCCGCGCGCTGCCGTAGATTTCGCGAAAGACATTGTTCGCGCCGCCCTTGATCAGGGGGTGGGGGAACCATGAGCCGGGCCGACGACAAAGCCGCGCTCGCCCACGCCATTGGGATTTGGAGCGCCCTCAAGCGAAAGCCCCACGAGGGGGTGAACCTCCGTATCGGGCTCAACCGAGAGGAATGGCTTCCGGCCGTCACCTGCGAGGCAATCGAACGGGCGCTGATCCGCGAAAGGAACAGGCTATGACCCTCCCCACCGAACCCCGAAAGGACCGCCCATGACCTCTCCCCCCGATGACTTCCATACCCGCCTCACCGCCGCAACGGGCACTCCTAACTCTTCCCTCCCCGGCGATCCTGTTGTCGTCTCACGCGCCGACCTCAACGCCCTCCTGGCCTCGGAGAAATCCGCCCTCGCGGCGTTGGCCCTCTTCACTTCCCGCGTGACCCTCACTACCCCGGCCTCTGGCACCCCCTCTCCCACCGGTCCCCTCGATGTCACCCTCCTCCCTGCCCAATCCATCCTCGTGAGGGCGAAGTGAGCACATTCCGCATTCTCCGCGCAGACCGTGCCGCGAGTAAGGTGGAGGTGGGAACCCTTGCTTACTCTTGTAACGGCTACGACTACGGTTGTGCCAACGACGACTCTCGTATGACCGGCATAGAGCATCGCTCCGTGACTCTTGACCCAACCGGAGCATACCCCTTCTTCACCATCCCTAAAGAGGATTTAGAGGAAGTAAAGTGAGCGAGCAACGCACGAAGCTCCCCTCCACCTTCGACGAATTCCTCGCCGACGAGCGGGCCAAGGAGGCCAACCGCCTCGCTGGATGGAAGTATCGCGAAGGCCTCCGCTCCGCCGGGGTGAGTTGGTCCGGCATGGACACTCCCTACGTCGCCGCCACCGACGCCCAAATTCACGCCGCCGCCCTCCGCCGCTGGGAGCACCATACCATGTTCGCCGCCTCCCCCGCCGCGCAGTTCCTCAGCGCCCTCAGCCGCCTCCAAAACGCCGCCGAGTCCGCCCGTGCCTGCTACGCCCGAGGCTTCGGCGAACGCCTCGAAGTCCTCGCGGCCAGCGAGGCCGTTGAAGACGCCGCCAATGCCCTCAACGACGCCCTAGATGCCCTCAAAGTCATCGCCGAGGAGCACCTCGCGTGACCGACACGGCCTCACCCTTCACCCGACAAGCCATTGATGCGCAACTTGCGGCCATTGTGCGAGGGGAATCTCATCGTCACCGCAAAGTGATCTTTATGTTTCAGCAACAGTTCTTAGAAGGGGCGGCTTGGGCCGCTCGTATTCTCGAAGATGAATGGGCTCAAACTGCTATTGAGGCCGCCCATCATCGCTTGTCGGTTGAGTTTTATGATGAGTGAAGCCCTCTCCCCATTCTCCCCCACCCTCCCCACCTGGCAAACCGTCTGGGACAGCACCTCCCTTGGTTGGTACAAGATGTGCCCTCGCCTCTACAAATACCAAATGATCGACGGGTGGGAGCCAAGACATCGCGGTCTGCATCTTATGTTCGGGGGTCTGTATGCTGCGGCCCTCGAACGTTACGCCCACGCCAAGGCCAGCGGCTCCTCCCACGACGCCGCTACCCTCCGCATGGTCCGGTGGGCGTTGGAGAACTCGGGCACGCGCCATCACGACCCCGATTGTCCTGCTTCTGCACCTCCCTATGATGGGACATGCACATGCGGGATGAATGTCTTCGTCCCCTGGTCCGATCCCGAGCACCCCGACTCCAACACCAAGAACCGCTACACCCTCATCCGCTCCCTCGTGTGGAACGCCGAGGAGCGCCTGGGTTCCCCCTTCACCACCCTCATCCTCGCCAACGGACGCCCCGCCGTTGAGCTGAGCTTCAAATTCGAGATGTACGACATTGGGGGGGAAACCGTGGCCCTCAGCGGCCACATGGACGAGGTTGTGGAGGCCGAAGGCGACCTTTGGGTCCGCGACGACAAGACGACGAAGAATGTGCTGAATGCGGCCTACTTCCAACAATACACCCCCAACAACCAGATGTCCCTCTACTCCGTCGCGGGAAAGGTGATCCTCTCCCGCCCCGTGCGGGGGGTGCTGGTCAAAGCCGCCCAAATCGGCGTCAACTTCACCCGCTTCCGCACGGGCCAAGTCCCCCGCCCCCAGGCCGTGTTGGACGAATGGCTCCGGGACACCGAATTCTACATCCGCCAGGCCCGCGCTAACGCCGAAGCCAACCATTGGCCCCTCAATGACAAATCCTGCTTCCTGTGCAGCTTCAAGAAAATCTGCGCTGTGAGCCCCTCCCACCGTGAGGCCCACCTGAGGGAGGATTACGTAAAGCGTCAGTGGAACCCCAACCAAGCCCGAGGAGATATCTGATGGCCGTTCGCGCGTATACCTGCATTCACGCATCCCAAGAAGACTTGAGAGAGTGCATGGAACTCGACACCGGAAGCATTTGTTTCTCCATCGGAGACGAGTGTTCTCTCTTCCTCCGCACTCCCGCCGCCGCACTCCACCTCGCCCACCTCCTCCGCGTCGCGGCGGGGGCAGAAGAGGAGCGCACCGATGCTCCCACTTGAACGCGCCATCCCCGGCCTCCGAGTGCGCTATTGGCGTCCCGGTCACACTTCCTCCGAATACGGAGTGATCACCTCCATCAACCCTCGCACTGAGGTTGCCTTCGTCCGCTACTCCCACCAGCCTGCTGACGCCTACGGTCAACCGACCAACCTCGATGACCTGTTTGAGGTGCAGCAGTGAAAGTCGTCATCGCCGTCCCTACCCTCGACATGGTTGCCGCCGAGTTCGCCTTCTCCCTCGCGGCGATGTTGGGCAAGCGCGCCTACGACCGCAAACTGTCACGGGATGTTCCTGTGGCGCTGATCCACCAAACCGGCTCCATCATCATGGAGGCCCGCAATGCGCTCGTGGCCCAGGCGAAGGCGGCGAATGCCTCGCACATCCTCTTCCTCGACAGTGACATGGTATTCCCCCCGGACACTCTGGATCGCCTTGTGGCTCATCACGTTGATATTGTGTGCGCGACGTATGTGAGGCGGACGGGGGATCACGCTATGCTTGGTGCTGTGGACATTAATGCCAAACCCAAAGGTTGGCTCAATCCCATGCTCCACATCCCCCTCGGCTGCACCCTCATCAAGCTCTCCGTCTTCGACACCCTCCCCACCCCCTGGTTCGCCTACCTCTCCACCCCCGAGGGCACGCAGAGCGAGGACATCTATTGGTCGCTTGCGGCCCGGCGCGCAGGCCACACCATCTGGTGCGACCCGAAGCTCACCTCCGAGGTCGGCCACATCGGCACCGCCATCTACCGCCCGAACCATACCACCCAACCCCCACCCTCCCGCTAGGAACCCCCATGCCCGCCGAATCCCGCATCAACACCAAAGCCGCCTCGGCCACCACAAACCTCCGCGTCACCGGCCTCAGCGAGGACCAGCACCAACTGACGCTGGCGAGCGACGATGGCCAATTCGGCCTCATCATCCCCCGCGCCTTCGGCAGCTTCCTCTCCCCCGGCGACTACGTGGTCTGCGCAGTGACTCTCATGCACAACGCCCTTGAGGCCGTCCCCGAGCCCCTCGTGGACCTCCGTCCGCCCCCGCTCATCATCCCCGGGCGGGACGAGGTGAACTGAATGCCTTCCCTCGCCACCCACTCCACCTCCCAACTCATCCGCCTCCTCAACCTCGGGGACAGCAAGTCCGGCAAGTCCGGCTCACTCGCCTCCCTCGCAGCCGCAGGCTACAACCTCTGGATTCTCGACTACGACAATGGTATCGACATCATCGCCAACGTCCTCCGAGGGGACAAAGCCGCACTGGCCCGCATCACCTACGAATCCCCCCGCGACCTCATCGTGTCCTCCGGCGGCAAGCCCCAACTCAAGCCCCCCATCCACGCCTACAAAGACGCAGGCCGCATCCTCACCGAGTGGAAGGCCTCGGAGTTCACCGCCCAGGACGTGTTGGTCCTCGACACCCTCACCACGTTCTCCGACGCCGCGTTCAACGAGGCCCTCATGCTGGGAGGGAGGCTCAACCAGCGCCCACAATTGCAGGACTACGGCTGGTGCGCGGACTCCGTGAAACTCTTCATCGAGATGATCACCTCCCCCGAGTTCCCCGCCCACGTCATCGTGAACTCCCACGTCCGCTACTTCGCCGCCGACGAGGAGAGCCAGACCCAGGCCAAGGGCCTCCCCAACGCCAAGGGGCAGGAAATCTCCCGCGTGGTGAGCCGCTACTTCAACACAGTAGTCCTCACCCGCACCCAAGGCTCCGGCCCTGCGGCCAAGCGCATCATCTCTACCCAGCCTCAAGGGGTGGTGGAAGTGGCAACGTCCAGCCCCTTCACCGTCAAGCCATCCTACCCGGTTGAAACCGGCATGGCCTCCCTCTTCGCGGACATTCTCGGCCACGGCCCAGCGTCCGCCCCACCCGCAAAGGGCACTCCGCCCTCCGCACCGAGCACTCAAGCTCACTCCAACCCTAACGCAAACCAGGAAACCTAACTCATGGCCGTTGATTTCTCCTCCTACCTCTCCGTCGATGCCGACTCCATCCCCAAGTCCGTCCCCTCCCTCCCCGGTGGACATTTCTACGCCACCATCGCCTCGTGGAAGGGGGCCGAGCGCTTCTACGAGGGCAAGGGCGGACCCGCCACCCCAGTCGTCGAACTCACCTTCCGCATCACCGGCGCGGACGATGACGTAGACACCGACTCCCTCCCCGAAGGCGGCGGTATCGGCAAGACCGTCACCAAGGACTACCAGCTCAACGACCCCGACAAGACCGGCATCGTCATGCTCCGCCGCCTCGCCGAGGACACCTGCGGCCTGGACGTCAAAGGCCTGCAACTGAGCGACGTCCTCGACGCCCTCAAAGGCCAGGAGGTGAAGGTCTACAACGAGCCCCGCGCCGGGAAGGAGGAGGGGCAGTTCTTCTCCAACATCAAGAAGGTCTTGCCCGCCGCGTAGAATTCTCCCACCAGAGCCTGGGTCGATATGAACCGGGAAAGGCGCGTAATCGCACCAAGGGAGAGCGCAACCTGCTAAGTGGTTGGGCGGAGGGGCTACCCTCACCTCACACCAACGGAGCCCACCATGATCGACCCGGACGAAATCGAAGACGACGAAGCCGAAACCGAAGAGGAGGATGAAACCTCCGACGAAGACGACGACACCATCGACGACTAACACCCACCTCGGAGGGGGCCTCACCGCCCCCTCCACCCTTTCCCAAGTCGGGGGACTTGCATGTCATCTTTCGGCCCACCTCTCGCCTCCACCGGCCCCCACAACGCCCGCGTCTTCGTCCTCGCCGACCACCCCGATGAAACCCGCCCCTTCGCCGGGGTGTGGGAACTCAAGCGGATGTTCGCCACCATTGGGATGTCCCTCCATGACTGCTACGTCGCCACGGTATTCAGCCGCCAGCCCTCGGGCAATAACCTTCACCTCTACGCTTCACCGGACCAGACTACCCAGTTCCGCGCCCTCGGGCCGATGGCCTCGAACCCTGTTGCCTACATGGATACGGCGCATTCGTGGGAGATCGCGCGCCTTCATAAAGAGATCGCAGCCGTCTCCCCCAACATCATCCTCGCCCTGGGTAACACGGCGACATGGGTTCTCGGTCTCGGTCTCGGCATCAATTCTCTCCGAGGCGCTGTTCATACAGCCTCCATTCCAGGGATGGTTTCGCCTGTAAAAGTGTTGCCAACCTATCACCCCTCCTCCATCCTCCGCCAATGGGACCAACGCGTCGTCGCCCTAGCCGACCTCGCCAAGTGCGAGCGCGAGTCCCACTACCCCGAACTCCGGTTCGACAACACGGAGCTGTGGCTCAACCCCACGCTCGCGGACCTTGAGGAGTTCGACCGGGAGTACATGCAACCGGCGCGTCTTTGCGCCTGCGACATCGAAACCAAACGCGGCCAGATGGACTTCATCTGCTTCACCCCCTCTCCCGCCGATGTCTCCCTCAGCATCCCCTTCTGGGTCAACGGCCCCGAGCCGAACTACTGGCCCACACCCGAAGCCGAGGCCATCGCCTGGTCCTACGTCCGCCGTTGGATGGAACGCCCAGACCTCATCAAAATCTTCCAAAACGGCTGCTACGACCTCAGCTACATCCCCACCCTCGGCATCACCCCCCGAGGCTGTCACGAGGACACTATGCTTATGGCTCACTCCCTCTACAGTGAGCTACAGAAGGGCCTAGGCTTCCTCGGCACAATTCACGCCAACGTCCCCTCATGGAAATCCATGATCCATCACCGCCACGACGAACTAGTGAAAGCAGGAGACTGAGATGGTCGTCACCCTACGTCGCGGTCCCTTTCCCCGCCACTCCAAACCTTCCAATGTCGCCTGCCCTGCGTGCTCCTCCCCCCGCTCCTCAGTCAAAGACTCCCGCCCGAATGGAGCCTTCGCGCGCCGTCGCCGAGTGTGTGAGTCCTGCGCACACCGCTTCACCACCATCGAGGTCCCCGAAGAACTCTTCAACGGCCCCCGCCTCTCTCGTGAAGCCCTCCGCGTGGCTACCGCCCTCACCGAAGTCCGCCGTCTGTTCGACACCCTCCACACCGCCATCCGCAACACCGACACCGTCAGGGACGAACTATGACCCTCCCCGCAATGTACATCCTCACCGCCGCCGACGGCTACGTCACCTGCTGTGAGGCCACCCAGGCCGCCGCTTTCCACGAGGCCACGCGGGTGCCGTTGCTGGCCCCGATTGAGGTGAGGCATTGGGCACGACAACGCACGGAACGTGGGGAACTAGACGGGTGGATGATGTGTCACACCTTCATCTGGAACGGGAGCGACGCGACATGGCGTTGAAGCTGAGGAGCGCCGACCTCTACGACATCATTGCCTCCGGCCAGCTCAACGCCAGCACCACCCGAGGAGCCTACAACGCCCTCGACGGGGCGGTGACGCTGAGAGTCCACGCCTCCCTCTCCGACATCATCTCCAAGTCCAACACCCCCCACGCCGCCACCAGCTATCAGTTCGTGAGGGCCATGCAAGGCCCGGCGATGGCAATGGCCCGCCGGGGCATCGCCGTCCAACCCCAAGTGAGGCAAGATGAAACCGAACGCTTTCAGGCTATTAAGGAAAACGCTCAACGCCGCCTGGACCTCCTCGCAGATGCCATCTGGGGACCCGAGCACTACACCATCCGCACCAAGCGTGAGGAGTGGCACACTCCCATCGGAAAGCGAGGCCTCCCCCTTCAACCCCGGCGGCGCGTGGTCGTGGAAGAGCACGGAGCTACTCGACCGCGTGGACTAAACGCTGGCTCCAACGCCCAATGTCTCGCCTTCTTCAACACCGCCCTAGGGTGCCCCGTGGAGTACGAACTCCGCAAGACTCCCCGAGGCACCGAGCGCACCCCCTCCGCCAACAACAAGGCTCTCCGCAAATGGGCGGAACGCCGCACGAAAGGCCCAGGCATTGACCCTCGCGAACGATCTACGCACCCTGTTAAATTTGCAGCCCCGTTCATCTCCCTCATCCTCACCATCCGTGACTGTGACAAGATGCTCGCAGTGCTGCGCACGCCTCTCGACACGGACGGTCGAATGCGTTGTTCATACAACGTGGTTGGAACTGAAAACGGCAGGTGGTCTTCAAGTAAAAACGCTTTTGGGCGAGGAACAAACCTCCAAAACATCACTCCCTCTATGCGAAGAATGTTTTGCGCTGATGATGGACACTGGCTTATTTCCACCGACCTCGAACAGGCCGAATCTCGCCTAGTCGCAGGCCTCGTCTGGCAGGCCACGGGCTCCCGCACCTACTGGGACGCCTGCCTCTCGGGCGACCTCCACACAACCGTGGCCCGCATGACGTGGCCGGAATTGGGATGGACAGATGACCCTAAAGCCAACCGTCGCATCGCCGACCAACCCTCCCGTGAACTCCCGAAATTCAGTTACCGAGACATATCTAAGAGACTGGGGCATGGGAGTAATTATCGTGGGTCACCTTTCGGCATCGCACAAGCTGTGGGCGTACCTGCGAATATTGTCGAAGACTTTCAACGTCGCTATTTCGCCGCCTTCCCCGCGATACCAACGTGGCATGAGTGGACCAAGCGGCAACTCCTGGACCATCAACATTTGGACACGCCACTTGGGCGTCGTAGATGGTTCTTTAGTAGACCTTCGGAAGACTCCACCCTCCGAGAAGCCATCGCCTTCGTCCCCCAATCCACCGTAGGTGAACTCCTAAACCTCATCATGTACCGCGTCTGGGCTCGCTCAATCAAATACACCGGAATGCCCACAGACCCCGATGACGCCCTCCCCATCCAACTCCTCCTCCAAAACCACGACGCATTCGCCTTCCAAGTCCCCACAATCTTCAACCTTCCCAAAATAATCGAAGCCGTCAACGCCGAATTCCTCCGCGCCACAATCCCGCTCGTCAGGGGCGACGAGCACGAGTCCCTCTCCATCCCCGGCGAGTTCGTCACCGGGTTCAATTGGGCCTACGCAGATAAATCCCCAGACCAGGCCAATTGGACATTTGTTGACGGGAATCCTGATGGATTACGAAAGTGGGGCGGAAGTGACGAACGCAAGCGGGTTCAAGGGGCCACTGCCAAACCCGCCGACTGGCTCCGACGCCCCATCCCCCGGAGGTTCTAGCCTCGTAGACCTCTACCTCCGCTACAGCGCCGAACTCCCCACGCCCAAGGTCTTCCGCCAATGGGCCGCAATTCATGGCGTGGGGGCTGCGGCGGAACGCCGCGTGTGGACCCAGTTCGGCAAGCTCCGCCTGCATCCCAACCTCTTCGTCTTCCTCGTCGGACCCCCCGGCGTGGGCAAGACCGTGGCCCTCAACCCCATGGGCGAAATCCTCCGCAAGAGTGGGGCCGTAACCATCGCCCCGAATGACATCACCAAGCAGGGGCTGCTCGATGCGCTGGCCAAATCCACCAAAGGCGTCATGCACAACGAGCGCCCCTTCGACTACTCCTTCCTCGCCCTCCACATCGCCGAACTCTCCAACTTCATGTCCAAGTACGACGACGCCCTAGCAGGCCTCCTCACGGATTTGTTTGATTGCCCCCCAGTGAACGAGGAACAAAAGCGCGGCCAAGGCGACAAGTCTGTCGTCATCAACAACCCCGGCATCTCCTTCGTCATCGGCACCGCAACCCAAAACCTCGGCAACACCATCGCCGAGGAGATGTGGTCCTCGGGCTTCATGGCCCGCGTGATCATGGTGTACAGCGCCGACAAGATCATCCCCCTCAACATGTTCGAGGAGGTTGATGTGGAGGAGAAAGTGAGGGACGAGCTTGAGTGTGGATTGAGGCGGGTAGGGGAATTCAAAGGCCCCCTGATGTGGCTGCCCCAGGCCCAAGCCCTCCTCCAAGCCTTCCGCACCTCCGGCGACGCCGACGCCCCCCTCCACAACCGCCTCACCCACTACGTCACCCGGCGGTGGATGCACCTCGCCAAGCTCTGCATGGTCGCGGCGCTGAGTGACGAACGCATGGTGGTCGGGCCGGAGGACTTCCACCTCGCCCACTCCTGGCTCCTCTCCGCCGAGGCCGACATGCCCGAAATCTTCAAAGACATGGTTTCCCACGCAGACGGCCAAATCCACGAGGAACTTAAAAACTGGATGTTCAACGCCCACCTCCGCTCCAACCGCAAGCCCATTCCCGCTGGCCTCCTCTACGCCTTCCTCGCCCCCAAGATCGCCTCCCACACCATCCCCAACATCATCGCAGTGGCGGAAGCAGCGGGGTACATCTCCCGCGTCGCCGGCACCGAGCCCGGCCCCAACGCCTACTACGTCCCCGGCCCTCACGGCAACGACCGCATCACCAATCGAGGAGTGCTTTAATGGGCACTAAAGTCAACATCCCCCTCGAACGCGTGCTTGAGGTCTACGAAGCAACAGGCTCCTATCGCCTCACTGCGGAGCGCCTAGGCGTGAGTGAGAGCTGGGTCTTCTACCGCCTTCGAGGCATCCCCGACATCGCACGCAAAACCTTCTGGACCGACAAACGCGTCGAGGCCCTCACCCTCATCGCCTCTGGTAAATCCGACGCGGAGCTGATGGCCCACTTCTCCACCTCCCGCAGCAGTGTGGTGGGCTTCCGCCATCGTGAGGGCATCACCCGCACTGAACGCCGGGGCTCCGCCCAACGTGCCCTCCGTGTCGGTGTGCGCCACCTCTTCGCCTCCAGCGCCCCACCCTCCCTCGCCATGATCCGCCTCGCGGAGTTTGACCCCGTTGTGGCCCGCGCTCTCGCCCTCCGCACCGGACAAAAAGCGCCCTCGGAGGGAATGGCTGATTCCTCCGAGGGCGAGTTGCGCTAGTGGGCCAGGATAACCACTAGGGTCTATTGTCCCCAAAACCTCCACCAAGGTCGGGGCAAAACCTTCTTCGCCAATTCCGCATTGGCCTTGTTGTGCAAGTCCATAGTCTCCACCGCCAAGGCCCGCCGGGCCTCACACACCCCAAGCTCCCCCGTTTGCAACGCCCCGAACGTGCGGTAGTCCGCGATAGTGGGGTGGGGTGGGGGGAGCGGTGCGCCCTTGCACCCCACTCTCGCCTGCGCTGGAACCTCAATGCTTCCCGCTTGCACCCCCACTCCCGCCGCAGTCCGCACTTCCCGCGTAGAGTTCATCCCCGCACAGGAGCTGACGCCAAGCGATGTCAGGATCAGGAGCACGCTCAACGGCCCCACTCCCCACCCGCACGCGCTCCCGCCGCACCTCAACCTTAACACCCGCCGCATCATCCTTCTCCTTCACCTTCGCGCTTTCGGCCACCTTTACGGTGGCAACCGCCGCCTGAACCTTCTCCACCGCATGGCGACCTGCACGGGCAGCGAACAGCGGCTGCAACACCCACCACACCGCGAGTCCCGCAATCACCGCCCCCACTCCCCACGCCACCACAGTCGTCCACTTAAACCCCAACACGTTTCGCCTCCGCCCGTTGCTTGAGATAGGAACTCACCGTGCTGACCACCAACAGCGTCCCCGCCGCCGTCATCAGCACCGTCACCAGCCGCTCGAACACCGGCACGCCCGCATAGGGGGCGAGGGAGTCCGCAAAGCCTTTCACCTGGGGGACGTATTGAGAGCAGGTGGCTCCTGTGGCGAGCGCCCCCGCCGCGACCTTGGTAACGAATGAGGTCTGCTTCACCAGGGGCTTAGGGGGCAAGGCCGGGGGCACCTCCAACGGCGCATCCGCAACCCCCGCCATCCTCAACCCTGCCACCAGTACCGCGTCCGCGTAGGGCTGCTTCCCATTCTCATGCGCGATAATCGCCTTCACCATCGGCAACATCACCGCCATGGTGTCGAGGTCGATGGTGGCGTTGGGATCAACCCCCACCGCCTTTGCCACCGCCTCCACATACGCCCCGGTGTCATTCTCCCCCGGAGGAGCCCAACGGTTAATAATCCCCCTCACCGTCCGCAGGCGGTATTTGGACTGATAAGTCAGCAGCAACTTCCCCAACGCCCGGATGCCATACTCCGGGGAGGTGAAGACTACAAAACGAGAATCTTGGGACTGGTCGGCGGCCATGCCCTGCCATTTTATACTGTTTCGATCAATATTTCCGGGGTTGCAATTTGCAATTCCCCGAGGTAACTTCTTAGCCATGACACAGCCCCTTTCTGAATGGCGCTTAATCGCCGGATTTCCTCAATACGAAATCAACGAGCGCGGAGATGTTCGCAGTTCTCGTTCGACGTTTCGTAAAATTCTAACAGGGTCCGTAACTCCCAAAGGGTACAAAGCCTATATCTTGCGAAACTCCACAGGCCATCCTTGTCGTTTTTTGGCCCACCGTCTAGTTGCTTTCGCCTTTCTTCCTCCGCCCCCGCACTATTCCTACGATGTCGCGCATAATGATGGCAACCCCTCTAACAATCATGTATCCAATCTGCGATGGGCGACGCACATTGAAAACCAACAAGACATGCGGCGACATGGAACTATGCAAGACGGAGAGAAAAGCATCACAGCAAAACTGACAGAAGCTCAAGTTCTTGAAATTCGCAAACGGGTTGCCGAAGGACCGCGTGGAACGCAACGACGCATGTGCGAAGAGTTTGGGATTTCTCCCCCACAAATGAGTCGTATTGTAAAGGGACAACGTTGGAAATATTTGACCTAATCCTTTCACCGTGCGTCTCTCCCTCTACGCCGCTCCTGCGGCTTCGGCCCTGCGACAATGCCGAGGGGGTTGGACTCAAAGCTCTCCGTCCCGTCCAGCAGGTCCGCGAGGTATTGACCGCTCCGCCCTATCTGCGCGGCCCCCGGCACGCCGAAGGGAATGCCCACGCCCAAGGCCACCTTCCGCACCGCGCCCTTGGTGGGCTTGCCCTCCGCAGCGTTGGAGGCCACAGTCCCCAACCCCCACAGTGCCTCGGCCGACCGCGTGGTGGGGTCGGCTGACCAGTCGAGGTCATGGGACTTCTGCTCCCATCTCCCATTCCGCACCGCGAGGTTGCGGTCCAACGTCGAGGTGAAGTTCCCCAGCAGGAACACCGGCCGCATAAGGTTGAACCCCACCGCCTGTGTGGCCCACTTCACCAACGTCTCCGGCTCCCAGTCCTTCGGGCCGTTGTGGGAGATGAACTGCTGTGCAAGAGGCGCGGCCACGAATGCGGTGGCGAAAAGGGCGAAGGCCTTGCCGTAGTCCCCGGCTTTAGCGGCCCGCCCGAGTTCAACCGTCCGTTGGTACTGCGCGGAGAAGAAGGTGTTGAACATGTAGAACCATTTTTGGAACCCGCTGCCGCGTTGGACGGCTGCGAGGTCCACCTTCCGGCCGGAACCCTGGCTCTTGCGTACCGCGCGATCCGCGTAGGCCACCGCCTCCTGGGGGCTGAGGCCAAGTTGCCCCAAGGCCTTCGCCTCAGCCGCAACCCACGTGGGGCCTGAGGCCGTAGCGAACTCCGCCCACCCGATGAAGGCCAGTGAGGCGTGCCGAAGCTGCAACATCCTGTGTGCCACATCCCCTCCCGCCGCCCCGAAGTCCTGCGTGGCCTCCATCGCCTCAGCCATGTTGGGCTCCACTTGCCCATGGCGCTGACGCATGAACTCCGACTTCGAGAAGATGGCGGCCTCAAGCTGGTTGCTGAGGGCGAGCCGGGTAAACCTCGCAATCCCCCACGCCATCCGCGCCGTCCCGTCCGCCACATTGTCCCCCACCACGCCAATGGAGTTGAGGATGCCTGCGGCCTGGGCGATGCCGGTGGTGTAGCTGAATCCTAGCGCCGCCACGGTCATGTTGCGGCGGCTGGCGTTGGCAAAGGCTTCAAGGGCCGCGACACCCTTATCCGAAGCCACATAGTCCAACACTACACTGTCCAACCACGGAGCGTACTGGTTGTAATACTCCTCCCCCATCCGCGTGGTGATAAGCTGCCGCACGCGGGGATCGTTGATGAAACGGCGCACACTCGCAACGGGGCGGGCATAGGCCGCGTACTTGATGTGGTTGTCGAACGCTCGCGTCACCTCGCTGAGGCGAATAAGCACCGGCCCCTCGTACCCCGTACGGGAGATGCTGAACCCTCGACTGGGCGCAATGTCGGCCCAAAGCTGGCTGATGGAGTTGGGGCCAATCTCCACGGCCCTCTCGGTCTCGCGGAGTGCCGCCTCCCTATCGAGGGCCTTGTCATACTTCACCGGCCAGTACCCCCCGCGCTTGGTGCCAAAGGGCGTCACCCAAGCTCGCGCAGGCTCCCTTTCCAGCCCCGTCCCGGTCATGGCCCTCAGCACCTCACTCACCGGCGTGCTTAGTTCCTCGAACTTATCCCACACGGTTTGGACGAACTCGACCTCCGCCTCGGTAAGGTGAGCGTCGAGGAAGGCCAACACCTCAGGGGGGATGGTGCCATAGCCCCCCGAGAGCTTCGCCAGCCCGCTCTCCGTCCCCGCGTACAGCGCGATGGCGGGCACATCTCCCCGCCGGACCTCGATGGTCGTCCCATCTGGCAGGCTGAACGGGTGTTCCGCAATCACCCGCCCGTAGGAGTTCCGCACCGCCGAGGGAATCCGCCAGTACGCATCATCCACAGCCTTGTACGTATCATGCCGCAGCCGCCCCTCCGTATTGGCCCCCTCCTCCATCGGGGTTTCCACCACCTCGTTCATCACCCCCAGCGCGCCCTGGTCGAAGAACTCCCCAATATCCGCGATCTTGCGGTGGGAGGCGTCGAAGGCCTTGCCCCGCGCGGCGAGCTTCTCCACCCAGGTCTTGCGGCCCCCAAGGCGTACAGGGATCGGGGCCTTAAGCGGAGGGCTGTGGGCGATCAGCGCCTCCACCTTCTCCTCGTGAGAGGCCCGCCCCTCCCGCGTGAGCACACTCTTCACCTCCCTCCCATAGGTGTCGAGGGCGTACACAAACTCCCGCACCTTATAGAACTCATCCACCCTCATGCCCTTGAGGTCCCCCTCAAGTGGAGTGGGGATGGCGGGGAAGGAGGGCTCGGCGGCGGTGACGTAGGCCACGAACTCCGGCAGGGGCAGGTCCAACGCCTGCGCAAGCTCCCCCGCATCCCTCCGGGTCGCATAGCCCAGGCCGGGGAGGATGGAGTGGATTTGGTCGAGGAAGGGTTGGGCCAGCTTCGCAATGGCCTTGCGCTTTGCCAGCCCCCGGAACTTCTTATCCGTCGCGGCGTAGCGTTTGACGAGGAAGTGGGCGGACTTGAGTTGGTACCAGTTGAGGAGTTGCTTCTGCTTTAGGTCCCAGGCGCGGAGGGGGTTGTCATCCAACAACGCCTTCTCCCCCCCCTCCCCAAGCCGTTTCATCGTGCGCTCGAACTCCCTCACATTGAGGGCCTGCCTCATGGGGAGGGCATCGAACCCCTGCTTGGCTGCGTACTCCACCGCCGCCTTGTCCAGCGGCAGGCCCACGGTTTCGCCCAGGACGCGGAGGTCCTCAACGAGAAGGTCCTCCACCTCGGGCAAGACCACCGCCTCGCGGGCCGCCGCAAGCAACCCCTCGGGGCTTACGTCATACCCCAACTCCGTCCTCGCTGCGGCCTGCGCGGCCTCGTCAATCATGGCCTTGACATGGGCTTTGCCGTTGGCGTGTCCGCCCTCAATGCGTTGGGCCTCAAGGGAGAGCATGTCATTCAGCAACTCGTCCCCCGAGGCGTACCCAAGCAACTCCCCCGCCGCATCCGCGTCCACTCCCCCGGAGCCGAACATGCGGGTGGGGAGGGTGTCGGCGGTGGACTGCCCATACGCCGCCACCACACTCGCGCGGTCAAGCTTGAGGGGCTCCAACGGCTCGCCCCTCGGACCCTCACTGTACTGCAAGGCGGCTCGTGCGTTCAGCGCCCGATTGGCCTCCACGCTCTGTGCGATGCCCTCCCGGTGCCGGGCCACCGCATCCTTCCACTCCGGCGTGCGCTCCCTCCGTAGTTGGGTGTAGGTGCGCTCCAGCAGCCGGTCGGCGAGCGCCCCTCGGGCCTCCTCAACCCGCGCCCCATACCGCTCAAACAACCCCTTCGGCAGGCCCGCCGCCTTCGAGTCGGTGAACAGGCGGTCCAGCGCGTTTTCCTTGAACACCTGCTCAACCGTGGCGTCTACCTTCGCAGCAATGGTGCGGACCTCAGCGTGCTGTTCAGGGGGGATGTCCTCGGGGGGTGTGACCTCCCTTGGCGCTGCGGCCTCAGTCGCAGCAGGGAGTTCCTTCGCCGCGTCAACACTCACCCCCTCCTCACGGAAGCGGGTGGCGTTGCGGAGTTCCTCAGCGTAGGGCTGGCCGCTCACGGAGGCGAGGTACGTCCCCAGCGGCACGGGCACATCGGCCCCGCTTGCCAGCGCGCTGTCCACATCCACCTGCGGGAGCACCTCATGCCCCTCACCCCTCAGCCTCGCCACCGTCTCAGCGTTGACGTACACCGTCGCATTCCCCGCATCGGTGTGCCCGTTGAGGTACTCCTCCATCAACGCAGGGAGGCGGCTGTGCGTCGCACTTCCGGCCACCGCCTCCTCCATCTGCGCCACATGTGCCGCGTCCACCTCGGCTGCCGTGGCGTACACCGCATTGTCCGTGGGCCTCACACCAGGGGGGTGAAGGGGCTCAAAGGTCGCGTCGTGAATGACCTCTCCCGGCCCGGCGATCCGCGCCTGTGTGCCGAACGTGCCCTCGTTGATAGGTGGGGGACGGCCGCCGAAGGCCCTGAGCCTCCCCGGAGCCGCCGCCAGCAACGCGGTGTTAAAGGCCCCTAGCACCGCAGCGGTGGACTCCTCCGGCGTCTTACCCGGCGCAGGACCCACAACCCCCACGAACGCCTCGGCCCCCTTGGCCGGCGCTTGGAGCAACGCCCGCAGCATCGGATTCGTGTCCGCCGCAGCCGCGAGGGCCGCATCGTACACCTTCCCCCCAAGCTTGATGGTGTCCAGCCCCAACACCGCAGGGCGATACTCCGGCGCGGTCTGCCGCTGGTACTCCTTCGTCACCGCCCCCCACGCCTGCCGCACATCGGAGAAGTTGTTGGAGTACGCGGAGGCGAGGTCCCCGAGGTGAGCCAGCACGCCCCAATCCCCCTTGGACGCGGCCACATGCGCGGGGGAAGCGGCGGCGAAGCTTCTCACCGAGGGGCTCGCATCGAGCACCGTGCGGTCCCTCCGCATCTCCGCCAGCCCATCCCCGAACGCCGGGTCGGTCATGCCAACGGTGGGCTCTACGCCAGTGGTGGGGGCGGACTTGAAAGCCCGCACCGCAGCCTCAGGCGCAACTCCCTGCGCAGCCGCCACATTCGCCTGCGCCTCATCCCCGCCCATGCGGTCCATGAAGCTATCGTATTTGTCCGGCCCGGCCATCACTTCGCTCCGTGGTAGATGTACGCCACCTCAGCGGGTGTGGGTGCCCGCCCGAAGCGTTGGGTAAATTTCTGCGTAATGTTGTCCGCCACGTATTCGGGGACCTCGAAGCCGGGGCGTTTGAAGGTGGTGGGGACGGTGAGGCCTAGGATGCTCCGCGTGCCCTGCGCCGTCCGCTCCGCCAGCAGCCCGTTGGCAATCTGCCCCACCTCCATCGCCGAAGGCTTCTTTCCCGGATGGCTCTCCGCCCAGGAATCCAGCGCACCGTTGAGCGCCCCGGTGAAGACGTGGTAGTCCTCATCGTTGAGGCCCTTCACCCCCGCTTTGACGTAGGGGTTCGCCAGGGCCGCTGCGATGTTGGCCTGCTTCGCCGCCGTGGCCTGATCCTTCGCTAGCACCTTCTGTTGGAGCTTGAAGAGTTCGTTGGACTGACTCCGCGTAAGGTCCACACCCCCCAAGCTCTCGTGCGCTGCGGCGCTAGCGGTCGAGGGGTTCATCAACCGCCCCAGCCACGCGTGGTAGTTGTTGTCCCGCGTGGGAGTGGGGGCGTTACCCTGGACGGTGAGTTGGGTCGTGAGCTGGCGTTTGGCGCTGGTGCTGAGGGCGTTCCAATCCTCCAACGCGCCGGGGTACGCGGATTGCAACTTCGCCGGGTCGGTGATGTTGGCGCTGAGGGCCGCGCCTTGGAGTCGCTCCCTCGCCGCGCCCGTGGAGAGGTTGTTCAACGCACGGGCTTGGTTGATGTTCTGCAAGTAGCGGGACTGGGCGCGGTCAATCAGCACAGGGTCGCCGTGCAACCTCGGATCATGCGCAATGGCATCGTACCCTTGCGCCGCATGAGTTTCAAGGTTATCCAGCGCATCCCCCTCACTGGTGGGGGCATCCCACTGCACATGCACATGATTCCCCTCGTTGATCACCTTCGCACCAGGCATGAGGGTGCGGGCCTGCTCGGCCAACTGCGCCATCGTCATGCCCTTCGGGGGCACAAGGTCCCGTGCGGTGTCATTGAGGTGGTGCGAGTTGGGCACACCTCCTACAGCGGCATTGTGCTCGGGGGTCCGAAGGCCGGAGGTGATGGTCGCCCCCGCAGCCGTGAGGGCCTCGATCCCCGCAAAGACATTCGGCGTGCCCCGCGCCGCGTGCGCGGTGTACTCATCCGCCACGCTCGACACAGTCTTGTTCTCACTCGACGCGCGGATAAGGGCCTCAGCTTGCGTGCGCTGGGCGGGGAACATCGCGTCCTTATGCTGATCGTAGAACGCCTGGGCCTTGGCGGGATCATCTGGCGCGAGGCCCGCTGTGATGGAGTACGCACTCTTACTCCGCATCTCGGCGACTTTGGCCTGATACTCCTCCGGGCTCCAGCCCTGCAACTGCGGGGTCGCCAACACCGCAAGCTGTTGGTTGATCCCGTCCTGAACCTCGTTGAAGTTCTCCGCCGTCTGCCCCTGTTGCAGCAGCGTGATCCGCCCGTCGATCTGCTTGGTGTTATAGTCCTTCTTCTCGACGGACGCAAACCTCGCGAGGGATTGCGTCGTCTGCAACGTCGCAATGCGGGACTGCGTGTTGAACAAATCCCTCGCCGCCGGACTGGTGAGAGTCTCCGCGTGCGCGGCCCGCGCCTTCTCCACCGCGTCAAACACCGAGGGCAGGTTCTCCTGCGCCGCAATGCCCTTGTTGTTGTTGGCGAAGTCGTCGGAAATGCGCCCGAGGTCCTGGGCGAGGCCCACCGTCGCACCATCAACCGCCGCCTTGTTGTCAATCGCGGCTTGGGCTTCGGCATGGCGGGAGAAGGTGTCACTCACCTCCTGCGCGCTGCGCCCGATGTCCGCAAGGCCTTGCCCCAACACCTGCGCGCCGTTGGGCGGGGGGGTGACGTTGACCGGCGCGGAGTTGAACCGACCGCTCGGCCCCGTGGGAACTTGAATCGCCATCAGACTGCTCCGCTCCGGCGGTAGGACTGCCACTTGTCACTGAGGGAGGACGCGCCGCTGAGGAAGCTTGCGCCTGCCTTGAGCACGCCTCCCGCCAACGCGGCCCTACCCGCACTCTTATCCACCGCCGCCTGGGCCTCAAGCCCATACGCCTCCTTCGCGGCGTTGTAGTGAATCATCGCCGCGTCCATGTCGCCGAAGGCTTGGACCGCATTGCGCACGTTGACCGCAGTGCCGGAGTTGACCTCAACCCCGTTGGCCGCCTGCTGGGCCTTGGCGCTCGCCACCGCAGCGGTCGTGCGTCCCTTGGCGGCGCTTTCCTCCTCCTGCCCCACAAGCCGCGCCACCCCCGCATTGCGCGAGGCCAGCTTGGCCGCGTACTGCGCCTGCTCAAACCCCCCCGCGCCCTGGAGGAGGTCCGCCCCAACCTGCACCCCCGTGGCAAGCGTCCCCCACCCCAGCGCGCTCTTCGCCCCCGCTTCCGCCGTCGCCGCAGGGCTAAACGCCTGCCCGATCCCTTGCCCAATCCCAGCCAACGCGCCCATCAACGGTCCCTTTGCATGGTGTAAAACACCTCAGCGCCCACGCTCCGCGCGGCCACTACTCTAAAGCCCAACCACTCAAGCCACCGCACCGCAACAGTGTGGGCGGCGTGAACATCCGCCAAGAGCGCGGTGAAGCGCTCTAATAGCTCATCCCTCAACCGCACACTCTCGCGCGCGAAAGCCACGGGGTGGAGGTCCGCCGCGGGCGTGGAGAGCATCCACACATTGGCGCGGGAGGACAACAGCGAATGCGCCTTCCACCCCCAGTACGCCACAGGCTCGCCCTCAATGCGCTGCACGAACGCGGCGTCACTCCCCTCCACGCTCATAGAGATGGCACGCTGGGGCGTGAACCCCAGGGCCTCCACCTCCCTCCGATCAGCGTCCCGTATCACCGGCCGTCACCTCCGTAATGATGCCCAACACCCCGGCAGGGAGAGGCTGGGTCTGTTCAATGCACACCTCCCCGCGCTCGGTCCAATCGCTATACACCACCACCCGAGCGTCGCCGCTGAACAGCTCCGTCCCCGCAAGGTCCGGCACAGGGGTGAGGGAGTCGAAATCCAGCCCCGCCGTCAGCCCCCTCGTACACTCCACCCTCAACGTCGCCGCCGGGGTGAACTTTCGCTTGCCCTGGATGGTGCCGGGGAGGAGCCCATCCACCGTAAGGTAGAGGGTCTTGATCTGGGAGGTGTAGGCCAGCCCCGCAACAATACTAGCCCCTACAGTGTCCCCGAAGCTTACAACCCCACCCTCAACGGTCAACGGCCCCATCACCTCTCCATCCACCAGCGCCCACACCTCCTTCCCCTCCAGATGATCCAACCCGGAGAGCGAGGACGCAGGGGTCACATACTCCCACTCGCCCGCCTTCAACGGAAGAGGGGAGGCGTTGGGGTCGTTAGGGATGTGAGAAATTTCCTTCACCACCAGCCCGTGGAGGAGACAATCGCTCTCCTTCGAGGTGACTCGGATTTTCCCACATTGGGGGGTGAAGATATAATCCCCCACCTCAACCCCCGCAAATACCGAGGAAGTGGTGGTCGGCCGAAAGTCGTTCACTTCAAGTTGAAGGTACTGGCCGGTGGAGGCCTCCACGTAGGAATCGGAATAGAGAATAAGGCAGACAATCTTTCCCGGCGCGAGGGAGTATGTTCCATTCGCCACAGCGGTCCAAAAACCTTGAAGGAGGGACCAGTCCCCTCCCGGAACGGGCGTCGCGCTGTTGAAATCGTTGGACTCCGCAAAGCTGTGGGCGAGAGAGTGGGACACCCCCTTATCCGTGAAGCTGTATTGGAGGCCTTGATCGAGGTCGAGCCACTCCCCCACCTCGTGCCCTGTGAAGTCATTCGACCCCAAGGCGCTAATTCCAATCCCCCCATCATCAATCATGATCATTCGGAGGGAGATGCCGGCATCGTTAGGCGCGCCGGGAGAAGTGGGCGCGTCTGCCGTCCCCACACAAGAGGCTGTGAAAGGGAAGGAAATTGGGCCGCCAGAGTAGTCGCTCGGGATGACGTACTCAAACCAAGAAACAAAACTCCAACGCCCCTCTCCCGCATAGCGGGGTTGGCCAAAGAGGTCGGAACCCGAGGAGGCTTGGTAAAACCCAAGCTGTTGGGCGGAGTTCCCTCCCGCAGTCGTAGCAAGGCTGTCAAACGGCCCGCTGTAGGACCCCACCGTCCCGTCCAACCCCGTGAACCACTCCGCCGACCCACAATCCCCGCACAGCGCAACCTCGGACCCCACAACCGGCGACCCGACAATGCTCACATCCCCCGCCCCCACCGTGCGCTCAAGCTCCACCGCATCGTCCAAAAACCACGCATCGTCAATACAGCATCCCGCGCGAGTCGCCATCCGCTCAAGGTGCCACACCCACCCAGTTCCGCAATCCGCATCTCCCGTGGGAACGTACCGCTGGACGATCACATACACCGCATCGGCCCCACCCTCCGGCACGCTGCACACCGAGGTGAACAGGCCTTGGGTGTCGTGCCGCGCCCAGGCGAACACCTCCTGATCGGGGACGTAGGTGCAGGAGAGCATCCGGCCGTCGTCCCTCACCGCCCACACGACCTTGAAGGGCTCCTCGGCCCAGGTCCAGTCCACAGTTTCGTAGGAGTCGAAGAGGTGGGAGGCGAGGGAGGAGATGTCGGAGCCTTGGTAGGCCTGCCGCTGCCATGCGAAGGCGAGGTTGCGGACCCGGTTGCCCTTGTTCTGGACGTACAGCACATCGGCGTTCACCCGCAGGGGCATGAGGTCGTTGATGCCAACGGAGGATTGCGCCTGCACGCTCACGCTTGAGGGCGTGAGCGGGGCGTAAGGCGAGCCCCCGTTGAGGAGGAAGGAGCCTCCGGTGGTGAACAGCAACAGCCCATAGCTCACCGGCACCATGGCTTTGATGGTGTTGATCTGCTCTCCGGCAATGCTCAGCACCAGGGCATCCGTGTCCAACGCCACCGGCGTTGTGTTGAAGTTGTTGTAGAGCCCGATTTGGCTCATCACCAACGTCTCGGGCTTAAGGTCACTCCCCGCAAAAGCCCGGCGCTGTTGGAAGTACGCAGTGCAGGAGGGGTAGAGTGGGGTGGCAGAGGTGAGGCGGTAGGTGAAGGTTGCCCCAGTGCCGCCCTCACCGTCCCCTGTGATGGTCGCCGTGGTGTAGTTCGTGCCGGGGTTGATGATGTACGCGCCGATAAGGGTGCCCGCTGCGTGGTCCACGACGCCATAGGCCAGGGCGTTGGCCCCATCCCCAGTGATCACGAGAGGCACGTAGGGAATTGCGGAGGGCCACCCCCCGCTCACCCCATCGTATCCGCTTCCGCCCCCATCCACATTGATGGTCTCGAACTGCCCGCCGTTGAAGGGGTCGCCCCAACGCGGCGGTTGCTTGGAGAAGTCCGGTGCGATGTTGTTGTCGGTGAAGGTGGTGGTTTGGGAGGTCCCGATGAAGCCCCACACGGTCGCGGGGTTCAGCGTCACCGCATCAATCGGCCCCCATTTGTAGATGTTGTACCCTCCCACCGCGAGGGGGTTGCCATCACCATCTACCGGCGCGTCCCAAGTGAGGCCGATGACCCGGTTGGTGGTTTCGTTCATGGCCTCGGAGGACTTCACCCCCGGCCCGCTGGGGAGGGATTCTTCCTTCCCATCCGCGTCCACCGCTGTGACGAGGTAGCCGAAGTTGTACGGGCCATTGTGCGGGGCCGTCATGGTGTTGATGGTTGGGGGCTGGATGGTTGGCCCCACGGTGATGGTCTCAAGCGTGAAGGTTGTCGGCCCCGTGCGGATGATGTTGACCGGGATGTGGGCCGGGTGGACGAGCGTCAGCACATCCGCGCTCTGGGTGTACTTCACCAGCGGGAGTTCGGCGAGGGTGAAGGGGGACTCAACCCCCCCAACCAACACCCCATTCAGGTACACATCCGCGCTCCCAGCGTAGAACACCAGGACATAGGATTCCTCCGTCGAGGGGACGAAGGGGATGAGGCGGGAGCCCTCAGGCACGGAGGCGATGAATTTGGTGCCAGGGCGGTTGATAGCCCCACCCCGGTAATCGGGGATGAAGTTGCGGAGCAGCGCCGCGCCGGAGGCGTACTTATCAAGGTCCACGCGAGCGTAAAGCGCGGGGCTCAGCTCCCCCGCGTTTAGGCTGGATTGGATTTCAGCTTGGGCCATCCGTCAGCTCCCCCAACTCACATCTGACCAACCATTATACCACTGCCCGAGGCCGAAACCACCGCCAGCGAAGCCGTTGGCGTAAGCGCCGAATCCCCGCACCGCGATCCAATCCGGGATGTGGTCGGAGGACGGGATGGCCTCGTTGCCGTCCTTCACCCTCGCCTTGGTAAGTTCCTCTTGCGCGATCTCCTTGAATCCCGCCTTCATCCCGGCGTTCCCTGTGAGGGGCATCACCAGCTTGTAGGCCAGGGCGGCACTCAGGGCCACCTCAAAGCTCCCGTTGAACATGGTCGTGTCCTCAACATCCACCACATACACGCCCGTGGCGTCGGGAAGGTTGGAGAGGAGCACCCGACGGGGGGCGTTGTCATTATCAGGATCGGTGTCATACGCCGGGAGGAAGCGCCAGCTCCGCGAGGGCATCAGCCACCCGTTGGCAAACAGCGGCCCCCCACTCACATCCGGGGCCACATTGTCCGCCGGAGGGAGTGGGGGCGGGAGGATGTAGTTCATCCGTAGGCAGTCGGCGGGGTAGGTGTACTTGACCTGCCAGGGGTACATGCCCTCCGGCATGGGGGTGTCGGTCAGGAGGGCCAAAGTCTCCAACACCACAGTCTTGCGGGCGAAGCTCCACGGAGCCGCTTGAAGGAGCTGCTGCCGCAGGGTGTCATACCACAGCGCGCACTGCTTCGCGGCGGGGTTGTCATCCGTGATCGCCCCAATCAACACCCGCGCCCCAATGTCGCTCAGGGCGCGGTTGCAAATCGCCTCAACATCAACAGCCATCATCCGTCCCTTGTGAATGCAATGTAAAGCACGCCGGGGTTGCCGGGGCCTTCGCCATCGGGTGCGGGCACGGCGCGGCGGAAGCAGAGGTAGGGTTTGACATAGATCACCGAAGCGAGGGAGTCGGAGAGATTGGAGAACTCGCTCACGCCTTCGGAATAGGGGAACCCGCCGTTGGTTATGTCGAGAAGGGGGGCGGATTCGTCCACACTTAGGTTGAGGTAGCGGACGGTGTCGAAGTCGTCGGAGGCGGGGGAGGCCTCACTCACCCCGACCCCAATGCCCGTCCCGCCGGAGACTAGGTCGGCGATGTTGGAGTTCTCGGCAACACTTACTCCGAACGAGCCCCCAGTGGCGAGGGCGTCAGCGGCACTCGCAGTCTCGGCAACGGCGCTGGAGAAGACCCCTACCGAGGCCTCAGTGTCAGCGGCGCTGAGAGTTTCCGTGAGGCTTGAGGCGAACACCGCGAGGGCGGAATCCGTATCCGCTGCACTGACGGACTCACTCACGCTGTCGGAGTAGTCCGATCCCCCGCCGAAGGACCCCGCATCCACAATCAGCACGTCGATTGTGGCGGCGTCAAACGGCCCGGAGTTCTGGAAGAACCGCGTGGCGACAGTGACGGCGGAGGTGGTTAGGGTATGGGTGGCGTTGCTCAGCCCCGGCGCGCCCACCCAGGGGGTGTTGTTGTTCCCCGCCGCATCCCCCCACTTCCCCGCGCAGATCGGCACCCAGTTGGTGTTGGCGAGAGCTGAGGTAAAGTTGACGGTGTAGACGCCTGTGGAGTTGTAGGTAACGGAGGTGACGTTTTGTTGGTCAATGATTGTGCAGGTCGAGCCGGAGACGGAGAAGCGGACAGCGGCCAGCACCCCCGCGCTAGAGCGCGAGGCCTTCCGAACGAACACCCCACCGTATTGCACGCTAGAGGGGCCGAACGCCCCGTTGTTATTCCCGCAGAAGTTCGAGAAGGCGCTGGTGGTGTGGAGGTTGTTACTCCCTGTGGGATTGCGGTTCCCGTTGCTGATGGGGGTTTGCTCCCCCGCACCGTTGGGATACCGCGCCCCGCAGAACGCGGAGTAGTTCGCGTCTGCAAGGGCGGAGGTGAAGGCGACGGTGTAGAGTCCCGTGCCGGGGCTGGTGACTGTGGCATTGAGGGCGGAGAGGAGGGTCAGGGAACCCCCAGGGTCCTGCCACAGGGCCGCCGCATCCGCATCCGCCGTGGAGGGGTCGATGACTAGCACGCACACCCGTTCGGCCTCGGCCACCGCTGGCGAGTCCCCCGGCCCGTAGCACACCACATCCAACGCCGAGGTGGAGTACGCATTCTTCCCGCTGGTGGTGTTGCGGGAGGGTGCGCACTCCAAGGCCTCGGTGTAGGAGGCTGCCGCGCGAGCGGTCGCCAGCACCATATAGTTCGCGGTGGAGAGGGTCGAGGTGAAGGTGATGGTATACTGGCCCGTGGAGTTCCGCACCACGGAGGCAACGTTCTTGTTGGCCACGAGAGTGACCGTCGTGCCGGACAGAGTGAAGTATGCGGCAGCGAGAACGAAGGACATCGGGGCTTAGAGGCTCAGGGTGTAGGAGACGTTGACGGTGTCCCCGGAGAGCACCGCACGGTCCCCGCCAGAGAACAGCCCGGCGCTCAACAGCGTGCCGGAGGTGTTGTCAATGGTGCTCACCGCCCCGGTGCCGTAGACCATGAAGGCCCCCTTGATGGTGCCGGTGCCGGTGATGGCAAAGGCAAGGGCGGCGCTGAGGGATTTCGCCCCAGCGGACGCAGCGGACCACGCGGCGGTCTTGCGGGGGGCGGTGTAGGTTGGGGCATTGGCATTGCCCGCCTCCGTCCACCCCGCGTGGGAGGCCATGGTGTCGGCGGCGCTGATGGCGGAGTAGCCCGAGGAGCTGATGAGGCCCATGAACGGGCCGGTGACGGTGTAGGCGCTCCCTGCCAGGAAGGTGTCCAGGGCCAGGTTCTTCCCCACCGTCATCACGGTGTTGAGGAATTCATCCCGCCAAATGACCTCCCCATCCCGCACGCATTCCACGGTGTACACGCCTTCGGCCTGGGCGCGTTCGGAAAGGTCGCCCGCTCGGGTGAGGGAAGCGCCCGTGGCGGCGAGGGCATTCATCTTGTCGTCCATAGCGCAGTGCTCCTAGAATTGGTTCCATGCGGCAGAATGCCAAACAAACCCGACGTAGGTCGCCAGGGTCGTGTCGAAGTAGAGGTCCCCTTCGGTCACACCGGGGGAGGCAGGAGCGCCGGTGCCAAAGGTCACGGCCACCCCTACGGGGAAAGTGATGGGGACGGCAGCGGCGGTTGTGGCGCGGCCAAAGGCGTCGAAGGTGACTTGGGCCACGTTGGTGGCATCGCCGTAGGTCCCCGGCGTGACGCCCGAGGCCTCAAGGCTGATGACGGGGGCGTCGCCGCCCGACACCTCAACGCCCCCACCGCTCGCAGCAGCAGCCGCCCGTGCGGGGATGTAGCCGAGGGCCTGCCGTTGTTGGGCGGGGGTGCCTGTGCGCGTGAGGGGTCGGTCATAGCCTTGGGCCACTAGAATTTCCCCGCGACGATGCCAGCATTCACCCCGTGAATGAGGGCGGAGATGTTCGGCCAGTTGACTACGAGGAACTTATACACCACCCACAGGCCCGCGAAGGAGAGGCCTGAGGCCCCAGTGGTACGCCAGAAGGCCACGATAGGACTGGACAGACCCGCCACCTCCCGCTTCCCCCCCGTGAGGCCGAGGGCCTCCTTCAACTCCCGGAAGTTCGCCTCGGTGGTGTCTTTGTGATCTTCCAAACACGCATGGATTTGATTAAACCCCCGAGCAAGGTCGGAGTTCGTGGGCTTAACGGAGGTGATAGGGTCGATCTTCACAGTAGGCGACTCCGGCGGGTGGAATGAACGAGGCTCAAGTTCCTTGCTCCGTCCCATTCGCTCTGAGCCGCCCCGCGTAGGAGAGGTCCGTGAGCGTGAGGGGCGAAAGGGGGGTGAAGTCGGGGGGGTCGGCATTGGGGGCGGTGTAGAGAAGCGTCTGGGTGGCGGAGACGGTTTTGGAGTTGGCGTCGGCCCCACTCGGCAGACTAGGGGAGGCGATGGAAGTGAATTGGAGGTTGGCGGCGGGAGCCCCGTTCCATGCGAGCGGGCCTGCGGTGTGGTCCACGGCGCAGTAGGCGTCGTAGGTCCCGGAGAAGATGTTGCCCGAGGGGTTGGTGTTGGACATAAACTCCACCACCACATGTTTGTGGGGGCCTGCGAAGATGCCGGGTTGGGTGGGCTCACCGAAGCTCGCGCTGAGGTCTTGGTTGGAGAGGTTCCGCAGGCCTATGGATTGCAAGGTTGTGATGCTCGACGGGACCGAGATGAACGAGGTCCCCACGGATTCCCTATTCTCGAAGAAGCGGATGGCCCGGTTGGAGACGGTGATGGGCGAGCCGGAGTCGTACCACACGATCTGGTCCGCGTGGATGTCTGCGATGCGAGTGAGGTGGGCGGTGCCAACGAGCGTGGTCTTCGGTACAGCGGCGTAGATGGGCACATCCGCGCGGGAGATGTACTGCGCCGCAAGGGCGTTGGTGGAGGCGGTGGGGGTGGCGTGATAGCCGGACCAGGTGTTGATAACGGCGATCACGGCCTCAACGGTCGTGGTGTCGGTGATGGCTACGGAGTGGGTGGGGGTGGAGTTGGCCGCGATGTCGTAGACCGCGAAGGAGCCGTTGCGGCCGTTGGCCCCGATCTTCTCATACGCCGAGCCCACAGGCCCGGTGAGGTCGAACGCGCCCTGCTCAGTCCGCAGCCCACTGTAGTAACCCCCCACCTGCGCACTCCACCCCCCATGCACGCACTGGGCGAACTCATTGTCACTCCCGCTGCACCCATCGAGGGTGGAGTTGAGGCGGAGGGCGCAGAAGGAGAGGCCGTAACCGGGTAGGTCGTGGGCGGCGCAGTCGATAAAGTAGAGGTTCCACGAGGGGAATGGGTCATTCCCCCCCACCCAGAATTGGTCGGTCTGGTTGCCGTTGATGAGGGCCGCAGCGCCGGCCCCACTCCCCCCATGCGCGGGGTTCATCGTCCCGCAGTAGGGGCCGTTGACGCCCACCAGGGCGAGGCGGGAGTTGCCCCCGTTGGAGAAGCGGTAGGCCGAGGCGAGGTTGTACCCGAGCTTGGCGATGTCGAAGTTGATGTTCGCGCCCTCGACCTGGATGCCCGCGTAGCCGGGCTGGGTGAGGGCCTTGGACCCATCCCCCAGCGTCGCAGTCACCCCGGCCTTAGCGGTGATCACCGTCCACCACTTGGCGTTGGAGAAGTCGGTGTCGAGGGTGTCCCAGGGGTAATCGGCGGTGTCGATGAGTTCGATGTTCACCCGTTGGGTGCCGCTCACGCTCGCGGCGTAGGTGAGGGCGGCCTTGAGGGTGGGGTAGTCCCCACTGACCCCCACGGTCTTCTTCACGCTAAACCGCGAGGTGCGGGCGTAGAGGGTGTACGGCCCCATCACGCGGGAGTTGAGGGCGGGGTTCTTCGGCACGGCGGTAACGTAGAGTTGGGCGGTGCCGTTGGGGGCGAGGGCAAGCCAGGCCGCATAGTCCAGCACACATTGATAGCCAAAGGTCCACCGGGCGTTGCCGTTCACGTCGGTGTAGTCGTGGCGGGAGGGGGCGTTGACGGTGAGGGTGTTGCCTTCGAAGGCAAAGACCATGTGGTCGAGGTCGGTGTCGCCGGGCGTGTCGTTCCAAGCCCCAGCATCGAAGCCCACCACGTAATCGGAGGTGACGGTGTCCCAGTTGAGGAAGAGGGCGCGGCACCAGGGTTGGCCGAGGCCGACACCGGGGTCAACGGGCGCTGCGGGGTTGGAGCCTCCGAAGCCGCTTCCGGCCACACCGCTGCTCGCGCCCCATTGCGCGCTGGGGGCGAGTTTGGAACCCGCAAGGGCAACAGGGCCTACGGTGTTGCTGGCGCTTGAGGCAGAGCCGCTGATGTTCGTGCCTGTGACCACCGCCCCCACCAGCGCGCCCGCATCCGCCAATACCAGCACGTAGGTGGAGGCTGTTGCGCCGGGGATAGGCACCCCATTCCGCTGCCAAACGGTGGTGAAGGTGGGGGAGCCGGTCCAGGTGCCGGTAGTGCGGGTGAGGGTTTGGCCCACCGTGGCGGTGCCGCTCACCACCGGCGGAACGGTGCAAACAGGCGCGCTGGGCGCGGCGGCGGCCACAGGCCCCAAGGCGTTGGACAGCTTCCCCGCACTGCCCTTAGCGTTGGTGGCGGTCACAGCGCACGTGAGGACCTTCCCCACCTGCCCGGCGGTGAGGGGAAAAGAGGAGGCGTTGGCCCCCGGGAGCGAGACCGCATCGGCCTTCCACTGGTACTGAATGAGGGTGGGGTGGTTGGCCCACGTACCAGGGGTACAGGTGAGGGTGAAGCCCTCGGTAGGCGTGCCCGAGATGACCGGGGCGACGATGTTGCGGGGAATTTTGGCTCCGCCCATGGCGTTGAACATGTCCTCGGGGAGGGTTTGCTCCTCCTGCCCGTCAGGACGGAAGACGGGCAGGATGTCTGCGGTGATGTTGAGTTGCGCAGCCGAGCGACGGCCCCCGATGAGCCAGCGCGCGGAGATGGAGCCGAAGTCGAGGGACATCAACCAACAGTCCTGGGCTAGAGACTAATGTGCAGAACGCCTGCGACTTGGTAGAGTGCGCCGGAGGAACTGGGGTCGGAAGAGGGGATGCTGAGGATTTTCACCAAGCTGTTTTGGGGGTCGATGTTGATTGCACCGAGGTCGGATTGGAGGGTGATCGCACCCGACCCAGTGGCGACCACGGTCGTGTTGACCGCCGTCGTGTTGATGTCGCCCGTGAAGCTTTCAACCGTGACATCCCCGGCCTGCGCAGTGATCCCAATGTTTTGGGTCGCCCCCGCGCTCATGCCAATGTTGGCATAGACACTCGTCGCGTTGTAGTTGCGGCTGGTGTAGGCGAAGTCCAGTTTCCAGCTATCACCAACCCACACGAAACTCGCAGCGGCTCCGAGGTATTGCAGCGAAACGTCCGTGACGCCTGAGACTCCCGCCAGAACGAAGCCCACCGGGAAGAGGTCAACGTCCGCAGACCCCGCGAGGGTGATGTGGACCTCATCGGCCGGGTCCGTCTGCGCCGCCATGATGACGGTGATCCGCGAGCCGATGTAATCGACATTGAAATACCCGTCGATGTTTAGGGAGGGGTTTACAATGTTGAGGACTTCCGCACCCGCAGTACCCCCGCTCGTGACAAAGGCGATGAAGCTGTCCGGCCCCACGTCCACAGGGGCCGCTCCTGTGGTGACGGGAACCACGGCCACCCCCCGCATCTGCGCGAGGGACAATTTAACACTCACGCCACCCTCGACGCTCTCGAAGGGATGATCCAGCAACGCAGCAGTCGCGTCCGGCAGATCGGGGATTGTCTTATCGACCATGTCGCGTCACTCCGTGATGCGTTGACTGCCACTCTGGGTCACGCGATTGTCGCCGCCCATCGTGACTCGGTTATCCCCCGAAGGGGTGGGGTTCATAGCTATGTAGAGTTGAGCCGGGGTCGTGTTGCCCTCCTGCACCCCAAACACCGGCACGACATCCGCCGCAACGTTCAACGCAGCGGCACCCAGCTTTGGCCCCGCCAACCAGCGGGAGGAGATCGAGCCGGGGTCGCTCACGCGCTCATGGCCGTGTAGAGGTCGGCGGGGCTCACCACACACATGGTATAGGTGCCGTCGCCGTTGGCGCGGAAGTAGGGGATCAGGTCGGCGTCCACGTCGATGTCGTCGGCGGTGAGGGTCGGGCCTGCGATGAAGGCGGAGGCGATGGAGGAGGGGTCGGCCATTGGGCGCTCCTATTGGAAGGCAAACACGGCCCCGGAGGTGCCCGAGGACACCACGCAAAGGCCGGTTTGGAAGGGGATGTCGAAGTCCAACGTCACCGGCACCGCCCCGCTCACGGTGATGATGGAGATGGGGGTGCCGGTGGCCGTGAGGGCGTCATACACCGTGAAGGTGTTGGTGGTCACGGGGGTGTCGATGATGACACGGGCGAAGAGGCCGGGGCCGGTTTTCACCAACGTGGTGGTGGCGGAGGATATCCGCGTGCCGGAGAGTTTGCGGCGGTTGGAGACGGCAGGCATTAGGACACCCGTTGGGCGGTAGTGGCAGGAGCCGCCGCGACCACAACCTCAGCCTTCGGGGCCTCCTCAGGAGCCGCAACCTTGGCCCGCGAGCGGGTGGCACTCGGCGGCGGACGCTGGTCCGTGGACTTCTTCACCATGGTTTCGCTGAGGGAGAGGGAGCCCACATCATCCGCCTTCGGCCCACTCACCACTTGGTGGGTGAACTTCTCCCCCGCCTCGTAGGTGCGAATGCGGTAGTGCTCATGCGGGCGAATGCGCTTGCCGGTGGGCTGCTTGGTCTTGGGGTCGATTTCGTCCACCTCCTCGGCGTACCAGGCCTCCATCGCAGCCTCGGCAGCGTCGTTGAGGGGGTCGAGGTGCGGGCCGGGAGTGGCCCACGTGCGCACAATCGACCCCGCAGCGACCCAATCCGGCTCGAAGAAGGAGTTCGTGAGGACCTTGTATTCGGGGATTTCGTCCTGCGGGGTCATGTGCTTGGTTCCTAGCTGAGTTCACCAGCCGCAACGGCGGCGGTGTAGTTCTTGGGGTAGGAGTAGAAGGCGTTGCGGTCCACCCGAGGGGTGAGGTACGCCATCACCGTGCCGGTGTCGAACGGGCCGGTGGCGACGGTGTAGTTGAGGCGGACGTACTGGCCGGGGGCCTTGAGGATGCCCGCCGTGGCGTTCAGGACTTGGTTCACCGGGAGGGCGTAACGGAAGATGCTCGTCCCCGCGATGAGTTGGGCCTTGGGGATGATCGGCGAGGAGAGGATGCTGAGGTACGAGCCCCCCGCCGTGTCGCACACCTCGAAGTCCACGGTGAGAGTGGCGGATTGGGTGGAGGTGAAAGTGGCGAGCACGTCCACGTGAATGCCCAGGTACTCCGCAGCGCCCAAGTCACGGGCGGTGAGGAGGTCGAGGACGTTGGTGCTCACGCGGGTGGTGGTGATGGCGACGCCGGTGTTGGGGAGCGTGCCGTCGAAGATTTGAGTCGCGTCCAACATGGGACGGTGTTCCTTTCAGGAAGGGCCTAGACCACGCGGGTTTCGGAGTTGGTGAGGGCGTCCACGATGCGGATGGGGATGCCACGGTAGGAGAGGATGGTGTGGCCGTCCCACTCCCGCATCTGCAACAGCACGTTGGTCTTGTCCTGGGCTTGGAGGTCCAGGGCGAGATAGACGGTGCGGTTGACGTAGATGGCCGAGCGACCGATGGTGACGCTGGGCACATCCGAGGTCTGCACCGGACCCACACCAGCGGGCATCACCGGCGGCTTCATCACCATCGCGGCGAGGATGGCGATGAGGTTGGGGGCCGAGCCGCCGCCGAAGAGGGTCACGTCGATGTTGCAGGCCCGTACGGCATAGCGCCAGTCGTGGATGGCGAGGCCGATGTTCCACTGCATCCAGGTCTGCCACGCCATGAAGGTGTTGCCCCCGGCGTCCAGCACCGGCAGCAGCCCCACGTCCCGGTGTTGCATCCCAGCGGGGATGCCCTTGGGGAAGATGGTGTGGATTTGACGCGGCCCCCAAGTGATGAGCCACATGGAGGCGTTGGTCGAGCCGGTGCCCCCGCAGTCAATCACGTTGTTCGCGATGTTGGAGGTCGAGGTCGTGACCGTGTTGTAGATGTTCGCGAAGCCGGTGAAGGAGGTGGGGTTCGTGGCGTTGTTGGCGTAGAAGAGGTCGGAGGCCACGAGCTGGGACATGCCCTGCATGTGGAGCATGTCCTCGGTGCCGCGCAGTTCGGAGAGGTTGCCGCCCAGGCGCGCGAGGGAGTCGTCGATCTTGGACAGGTCGGCGTACTCGGAGCAGGTTTGGACCTGCTTCGCCACGCCCGCCATGGTGGCGGCGATGCCCTGGTTGTAGGAGCGGCGGCTGGGGGTCGGCAGCTTGACGACTTGGGTGAACTCGAAGGCGTTGCCGGATTGGCATTCGACCGCGAGGGCGTCATCAAGGATGCCGTTTTCTTGGGAGAGCAGGTTGACCATCGTGGCGATCTTGCCAGTCGGGTCCATCCGCATCGCCCATTCGGAGTAGGTGAAAACTCCGGGAGTGATGGTGGCCATAGGAGGTTATTCCTCAGTTGGGTTGGGTGGAGGGATAGAGCATCTCGCCCACGGAGCGCGGGGCCTGTCGGGCACCGGCAGCGGGGCGGGAGGCGGGAACAATGGTCCCCTCGGAGAGGGCCTTGGCGACGTTGTGGAACAGCCGGGCGAGGGCGGGATTGTTGCCCATGCCGTAGGCATCCAGAGCGGCCTTGGCCTCCGGGGAACCGTACTCATCCAACACCCGCCCGATGGCTTGCAGGGAGGTCGCTCTCGCTTCGCCCTGGAACTCCGGCATGGCATTGATTTCCGCCAACCACTCGGTTTGTTGAGCGGTGAAGGCGGCGGCGTTTGCGGCGGCGGCGTCGGTGGCCGCTTTCGCGTAGAAGTCAACAAGGGGCTGGGCCTTGTCGGCAGGGATGCCGAGTTCGGCGAAAAGGGATTTGGCGGAGCCCAGCAGGGCGTCATCGGCCACAAAACCCTCGGGGAGGGAGAGGGTGTAGGAGTCGGCGCTCAGGCTTTCACTCCCCACAACGCTGTCCGTGCCGGGTTGGGTGTCCGAGCCGGGGAGGGAGTCAGCGCCAGCGGCGGCGGCGGTTTCGGAGCCGGAGAGAGTGTCCGCCCCGCCCGTGGTGTCCGCGTCGGGGGTCGTCGCCGCACCCTCACCAACGGGCGCGATGGGCGTCTCAGCCGCACCGGCAGCGGCCCCACCATCGGGGTAGAGGGAGGCGGCAACGGCACTAGGGGTATCGGCTGGGGGAGTGTTGACTTCACTCATCGGACGGGCTCTCTTCCTGAATGGTGGTGTTGGTGTTTTCGTTGGTCATTCGGACGTACATGTCCGGGGTGAGGCGGGTGACGGAGGCCAAGAGCGCGAGGCCCGCGTTGCGGCGACCCTTCTCGAAGGCGAGGCGGTAGGGGTCAACGCCCTCATCCCCGGTGAACATCTGCGCGGCCTCAAGCTGCCGCCACACCCAACGGCGGCCATCGGGGGTGGACATCAGCGCCGTGATGACCGTGCGGTCGGTTTCCCGGTCGGCGGCAATGCGCTTGTCCCGCTCGCGGATGGCCTTCTCGTTGACTGCGCTAGCCATCAGCCTGCGGTCCCCAGGATGGCGTCGAGGGCGGAACCACCGCCCTGTCCGACTTGGGTTTCGCTGAGGGTCTTGGCCCCCTGTGCGGCCTCGGCTCCCACTTGCAGTGCGGCTTGAGCCTGTTGCTCCTGTGCGCGCCCCTGGCGGATGGCGGCCTTAACCTTATCCGGGTTGTTGAGGTCGGGGGGGATGTTCAGCAGGTCCCCATAGCGCAGGATGGTTTGGTCCACATTGATGTTGTCAATGGCATCGGGCTTCACGGCGACGAGGCCCGCACAGAGTTGGAGCCAACGTTCAATGGAGGAGGTGCTGGACGCGCGTTGGGCCTCGGCCAGAATACTGATGTATTGGATGCTGACAGGCCGTCCGGCGATTTCAGGAGGCGGATCAGGGAACAGACCTCGGCGTGACATGATGGCAAAGGTGCGATCAATGATCTCATCAAGGCCCTCGTTCTCCACACGCTCAATCACCGGGCCGAGGAGGATGAGCTTCTCCTCCCTCGCCGCGTCCACCCAGGTGGCGGTCTGGACTTTGTTTTCCGAGGAAATCATGCGGAAGAGGGGGACGAAGAACACTTCACCGACGCGGGACTGGACCTCGATGATGTCGTTCATCATCTCCTGAATGCGGGGCTCAACGGTGAAGGCGGGCTTGAAGCCGGAGCCTGCGGGGTCGGCGACGTAGCTGACGCCTCCCGGCAGGATGTCCATCGGCTCGTTCTTCATGCTCACCGACGCCACCATCGGGGGGCGCACCATCTTGTCGATGGCCTCGGCCTTCCGGCGCTGCTCGATTTGGAGCTGGCGGACAGCGGGAAGGGCGTCCATGCCGGGGCTGCGGCCGTAGGGGTCGTTGGAGGTCACGTCCCAGCGGAGGCCCACGAAGGGGCGCTCACGGAACCCGTTGCACCGGATGACCCAGCCACGATTTTGGGCTCCGGCGTTGGTGGTGGACTCCCAGAAGACCTCGCGGTAGGGCATGGAGGCGGGGACGGCGTAGCCGCAGGGCTGGCCCCCCTCGTAGACTACCGTGTTGGGCTCGATGGCGTGGCCGATTACGATTTCGGTGTCTTGGGAGGCGGCACTCTTAGCCAACTGTTGGGAGGACACGCTAAGGGCGTCCAGCCCAAACTCCTTAACTGCTTCGGAGATGGTATAGGTGTACTCCCGGTAAAGGGTGTCAACTTGAAGACGGTTGGACAGACCGAAGAAGAACTCACCGAGGCAGGGGTTGTAGAACCGGATGACATCGTCGGGGTCCTCATACTGGATTTGGGCCGCGCTGCCGAACACCCCTAGGTCATGGTAGGCGGTGCCGAGGGACTGGTAGAAGTTGGACTTGGCGTAGACGGCCAGCATCCGGTTGGTGCATTCGGCCAGCCACTCCTTCGCGGGGCCTTCGGGGAGGTCATCCACACCCGCGAGGCCGAGGCGGAACCAGGGCTTGGTGGGAGAGGTGAGGCCGGAGAGGAGGCCCGTGGCGAGGGTGCGGGCGGCGAGGAGGCCTGTCTCGTCTACGATGGCTTGGTTGAGGGGGCTTCCACGGCTGTACTGGTTGGCCGTCACGAACCACCTGTACCTGCGAGGGAGGTACATCTCCGCAAGCTGCGCCCAATGCGTCCACCAGGGGAGGCGATACCCACGCATGGTTTCCATGCGGTTGGAGCACCACGAGGAGAGCGCGTTGAGGGTGCGCGGGGGAATGCGGGCGAGGTCAGCCAAGGGTTTTACGGCCCCCACCCGAGGTGCCGAGGGCCTTGGCCCCGCCCGAGTTCACAAAGGACGTGCCGTTGGCCGTACCCTCGCCGGAGCCAATCAACGCCCCCCCGCTGAACAGCCCCGCACCGAGTTGGGGGGGCTTGGGAGGTTCAGGGGCCTTGGGAGGCTTGGGGGCGAGGGCTTTGCCCACCACGCCTGTGAGGCCTGCGGTCAGGAGGGTTTTGCCTGCGAGGGAGGCAGCGCCTCCAAGGAAGGAACTCCCTCCAACGCCACTAGCACCGGCGATGGCCCCAGTAGTGGGGGCGAGGCCTGCGACAGAGGTGAGAGCTGCGCCGGTTGTGCCTCCGAGGCCAGCGAGGACGCCACCAGTTGTGGCGGCGGTGGCCCCGGCAGTTGCGGCAGCAGTGGCCCCTGCGGCGGCAGTTGTCGCACCCGTAGCGGCGGCTCCTCCCCCCAATGCTGTGGCGGCGGAGGCAATGGTCGAGCCAATGGCGGCGAGCGTGCCCATCAGTGCCTCACAGCGGCTTGGTATTGAGGGAGGGCGGCCCAAGCCGGTGCGGGGGCGTTGGAGCCCCAGGAGGCGTTGAGGCGCTCGGGGCTGAGGGGGTCGTATTCGACCTTGACCTGCGTGCGGCCCTTCCAGGCATTGGCGCTCACAGGGAAGGCGAATGTCATTACGAGGGAGTCGGCCCAGTCAGGGCTGTCCTCCATCTCCTCCTTAGGGGTGAGCACGATGGCGTCCCCCATGTTCTTCGCCTTGGAGTGGGTGTATTCGATGGCGAGGAATTGCTTGAGGAGGTCTTGGGAGTTTTCGATGCAGCCGCCTTCACGGAGCCAGGTGCGGAAGCTCAAGTACATCTCCGCGCGCTTGTTGGCGGCGCGCTCGCCCCCTAGCGGGACACTGGCTGCGGACCCGAACTGTACTTCCACAGGGCTGTGACCGAGATGCCGGAGGAAGTCAATAACCCCACCACCAACACCGCCGCCATCAACGAACACAGCATCAGGAGAATGCACACCCATAAGGGTAGCGACTTGGTTGCCCAGCTCCACATTGTTCAGACCTCTGTAGCGGAGGGCGGGGATGGTGCGGGCGTCCTTGCCCCGCCGGAAGGTGATGACGGACTCATCGTCCCCGTAGCGCGCCACGTCCACGGCCATGATGAGGGCCTCACCGTAGAGGGACTGTGGGGCGCGGTTCATGGCGGCGCGAAGGTCGTCGGAGGGGATGAGTTGGGCGGCGCTGGACGAGGGGAACTCCCCAAGCCAACGGACCTTGATGTAGTCGGAGTCCTCACCCCAAAGGGCGATGGCCCGCTCAATGCGCTCTTTGTTAGTGAAGGAAACCTCGCGGGAGTCCACCTTGAAGGTGTGCCAGAACTGGCCCTGGCCTTCGGGGGTGAAGCATTCCCGGAACCGCCCCACGTTGCGGGTGGGGTTCCCCGTGGCGATCCACAGGAGTTCGGTGTCCTTCTCGTTCATCACCCCGTCGATGGTTTCCCAGATTTTGTCCACAATGCCGGAGGCCTCGTCGAAGATGACCAGGACGCGCTTGCCGTAGTTGTGGAGGCCCGCGAAGGCCTCAGGGTTGTCCTCGGACCAAGGGATGGCGTCGATGCGCCACTCCTTCTCGCGGTCGGGGTCGCTCGCTTGAATGCTCGTGGCGGTGGTCTTGAAGAACTGACGGGCGATGAAGAGGCGGCCCCATTTGGACATCTCCGCCCAAAGCTTGAGGCGAAGTTGCTTCTCGGTGTTGGCGGTGATGACGCCTTTGGTGTCCTCGCGGGTGGAGAGCGCCCACCAAGCAATCCAACACACGAGGGCGGACTTGCCGATGTCGTGGCCGCTGCGCACGGCGATTTGGAGGGCCTCGGAGATGATTTGGGTTTCGTTGCGGAGGCCGGCGAGGAGTTGGGCCTCAATGTGAGCGAGAAGGTCGTCCTGCCACTTCTCGGGGCCGGTGCGCTTTTCGAGCTCCGAACCCGCCTCCCCCCAGGGGAATGCCCACCGCACAAACGCGCGAGGGCGGCAGGCGTAGGAGGCGAGTTCCTCAAGCAGAATGGCGTCGTAGTTGGGGCCGTCACGCATCGGGGAGGGCCTGGATGTGGGCGGCGTTGGCCCGCTCCCGCGCGGCCTTGAGGCGGGTGCCGAGGTCCACATTCACGTTGACGTTGTGGGTCTTCTGCACCGGGGCGTGGCCCGTGCGGTCGGCGAGGAGCTTCACGGCCTCCATGAGGTGAGTGGGGGTGAACTTCTCGGGGGACTCGTCCAGCATCTCTTGCAGGCGGCCCAGGAAGTCCATGGAGAGGTTGGCGGCCACGGTGACGAAGTCGGCGAACTCTTCCTCCACCCCAGCGGCGTAGTAGGCCAGGAGTTCCTCAAAGGCGGGATCGGCCTTGAGGTTGGAAATGCGGGTGACGGAATAGTTGCACAGCCGGGCGACCTTGGTTTCATCCATGCCCATCGCGAGGAGTTGGGCGGCGCGGTGGTGCGTGTTGCGGATGGCCTTGAGTGGGGTGAATTCGTAGCCCACGGAGGCTCCTGTGGCGACGTGGGTGGAGTAGGCGGCGAGATGGGACTCGTCCAACGGCCCCCATTCGGTCATGAACTCTTCGGGGAGGACTTTAGCACGCGTGCCGCCCCCACGAGGGAACCCCCCGCCCTGCGGCCCGGCCATGATGGCCTCGAACTCGGCGTCGGTGAGGGAGGGGATGTCGGTCACGAGCGCGGCCCCAAGGCCCACCAGAACACCAACATCACGGAGACTCCAAAGGCCACTGCCGCTCCCAAGGTCAACGCGATGTCCATGTCGGGCCTCGTTGGGGTAGTATGGTTCAGCGGCGGGCTGGGCCCAGGATTACGGCTAGGGCCTGAGGTCAACCGGCACTGTGGGGGAGTTCGCGGGTTGGCGCAAGGGCGGAATGGGGCTGCGGGCCGGGGATTGACACTTCGCCGCAGTTGTGGCACGCGCGCGGGCGGGCGCAGGCGCGCGGTCTAGAATGAGTCGGCCCGAGGCCGGGCGGCGTTGGCATTCCTCGTATGGCTTAGGCCCAACCGGGAGCACATAGTAGAGGGGCCTCCTCCCTCGCGTGACGGGGGGTATCCGGCGGGGGCCACCCCCTCGGGCGCACCTCACGAAATCGTCCTAAGGGGTGAGGTGGGCACTCGTTGGTGTTCACGGTTTGGGCCAAAGGATTTCGCATAATCATGGGCTCTCACGCTCGCAATGAGGTGGACATTCGTACTATGAAGGGCTTGACGGGCGCAGAGAACGGGTGTTTAGGGGTTGCAGACATCAACAGGAGGCACACATGCCTGCGATCCAATCCCTCGCCGAAGTGAAGCAAGCTCTGCGCAATGGCGCGTACACAAGTCTTGGCGGTTATCCCTTGTATTTCATCGCAGCCGACGCAGAGGCTTTGAGCTTTGAAGCTGTACGTGAACGGTTCCGGGAAGTGTGCGCGGACATGCTTGACATGTCCCACATGAGCCAATGGCGGATTGTGGGAATTGAGATCAACTATGAAGACGCAGACTTAGTTTGTGCTCACACAGGCAAGCGCATTCCTTCAGCTTACGGTGAGGATGAGTGATGCGCCGCGCGGCCATCATCGCGTTGGTGTTGAATGAAATGCGGGGCATTGCGGTTGTCGTGATGTTCCTTGCAGCAAACCATTGGAGGTTGCCGATATGATCTTTGACACACTGAAGGCCGCGCGCGCCAGCTTGCGGGAGTTTTCTCCTCGAACCCGTGCAGCGCATCGGATTGTACGTTTTTGGTCGTGTGACCAAGAGAGGTGGAGGTATTGCAGGGTTTACGGAGGGATTGTGCAATAGCGCATTCCTCCCGAGCGCAGCGAGCCGAGGCCCCGTGGGATGACTGCGGGGCTTTTGCGTTGAGTGTAGGAGTGTGGGCTCTGTGGGCGCGTGGTGGATGCGTGAGGAATACCCACCGTAGGCACCGTCACTAGTCGTGGGCCTGGACCCCCCCCCCCACCCTCTCAAAAACGTGATTTGATTATATATATATTGTGTGTATGTAGAACTTTTAGAGAACAAAGCCCTTTCTCAGTCACACGGACCCCTGACGCACGACTGGTGACGGTAGCTACGGTGCCTATCCGTCACGCTCTCGGCGTCAGCCTACGCGCCCACAGGCTTGCATCGCCTACCGCCCTGCGCTACGCTTCCGCTCCCCTCGCGCCACAAGCCCGGCGCAGCCCCAGCGGAGCCCGCCCATGGCCGAATCCCGATCCTACAGCCCGAACTACGAGACCGTGCGCAAGGCCGCTGACGCCGCGCTCATGAGCCCTGACGGCATCGCCATCAATTACCGCGTTGATGCCGTCACACCCATGAGCGCCTGCGCCCTCAAGGCCCGCAGCTTCCAACAATCCTTCACCTCCCTCCGCGCTCGAATGCGTCGCCTGGACGCCAAGGTGCGCGGAGAGATCATGGAACATTCTGTCGTCCGCGACAGCTTCGCACGCGGACCTTATGACGACCTTGTGTGTCAACGCCTCCCCCTCGCGGATGAGGGAGGATGGTGTGTGACGTTGCGACACGCTCATGTTCTCATTGATGAGTTGGAAATCATCGACATCGCCACGGGGCAACCGCTTAGTGAGATTGGGAAGAATAAGAGTGAGCTTGAGGTGTTCTATTCCAAGGCCATTCATGGTCCCTCGGCCTTCACTCACGCTGAACGTGCGCGGGCCATGGAGCTTGATCCGTTCTTTTGGACAGGCTCGCTCCCTGGCAACATTGGCCTTCCTCCCGAACCCTTCACCCCTCCCCGCTGGTTCTTCAATGCCGCACTCCCCGCGCCGAAGGATTGGGAATGGTCATGGAATGATGGCGACCCCAACGGACGCAAACCAGCGGGGTTGAGACCGAAGCTGGAAATCACGGACATCGTGGACACCCCCGTGGAATCTATGTGGGATGAGGACCCCGACGCGGAATAATCCCACAAACCCCCTTGACACCAAGGGATGAGGGCGTACTCTCACCTCAACACCAACGCGGCGCAGGGCCGCAACGGGAAGGAACCCGCACAATGACCATTGATGAAATTCACAATCAACTTACCGCCGATGTCGAAGCCACGGAAAGTTTCTTGCTCGCTGCGCTGTCGCGGGGAGACAAGAAAGCTGTGAAAACATGGCAAACCACTCTCGACGCCGCTAAGGAAGCCGAAAAAGCCATTGCGCAATATGAAAAGGTGTTGAAATTCTAAGGCCGAAACGGGAGCCCTCTCCCGTCCGGGTGTCACGCACCCGCTGATGAGGCCAGCACGCCGCACTTGAAGGAACAAGACAATGACCATGACGAGGCAGCACTTTGTGCTCATCGCCGACAGCATCGCGAACACAGAGCTTCCGTTCGCGATGAGTGAAGGGGACGCGACACACATTCGCGAACTCTTCGCGCGTGAGATGGCCGCGAAGCTCCGCGCCACCAACCCCGCGTTCAACCGCGAACGCTTCCTCCGGGCGTGTGGGGTGGAGGGGTGAGCGGCTCCGAGCAAAGCTGGTCCGCACACAGCGAGTGGAACATTCTCGTCACGCAGCAGCTACAACGTTTCATGCCCACGTGGCCTTGGGATCACGTTACGTGTTCTCTAACCCGCAGGGTGTGTTGGGACATGCACATGTCTCCAACGTCATCTGCCCTGGCCATCATTGACAGTGATGAGTTTGCGGAAATACCGGAGGACTAACGCCTCCCACCATTCCCACCCCAACGCCTCCCGCGCACCCGCGTTGGGAGGCTGAGGCGGTGCAGAACCTAGGATACTTCCTAGATTGGAGAACACACGGGAGAGACCATCATGCGCCCTTGGGGTTAAAAGCCCCACCAACGCCCGGAGCGCGCAAGCGTGGCCGGGCTGAGGGCGTAGGGGGCCTAACGCCCCGCAACGCCAGGAACACTCACATGCCCACCCCCTCACCACGCACAGCCCGCACCGTTCACCTCACACCCGCCCTCCGGGGAGCGCTCGCCCGCGAAGCCCTCCGCCAGGAGTACGCCTCACGGGCGCAGCCCCTCGCCAAGCCCACCCTGCGGGTGTTCTCGTGGGAGCGTCCAGAATGAGCATGTTCTACTGCGACGTGTGCGAGGAGTTGAAAGACTCCGATGACGGCTGTGACAACGTCCCCGGCTCGCACACCAAACTCCGCT